>Ga0209166_10000440_pt1 | contig 46695 bp, 35 predicted proteins | sample Coa_R1_3_FD_187151 | JGI IMG/M metagenome (GOLD analysis project Ga0209166, IMG submission 187151) | Surface soil microbial communities from Centralia Pennsylvania, which are recovering from an underground coalmine fire - Coalmine... | ecosystem: Environmental > Terrestrial > Soil >...
ACCGGTAGATCCATCATCGAGCGCTCCGGCTGGCTGAGAATGTGAACGCCGGTCGCTGAACCTAGCCCGGAGAAAGGCGGAAAACTGTTCATGCTGGCGGCACGCACGCCGGGAAGCCGCGATATCCGCGTCAGAAGCTGCCGGAAAAATGCGAGCCGCGCCGCATCGGTCTTATATTTCGACGAGGGAAGGGAAACTTTGAACGTCAGCAGATGGCTCGCTTCAAATCCCGGATCCACACCAGCCAGTCGAATAAAGCTTCGAATTAGCAAACCGGAACCGGCCAGCAGAACCAGCGCAAGGCACAACTGCGCCACAACGAATGCACTGCGGGCGAAACGGCGCTGCTTTCCGGCGGAAGAGCCGCGGCCGCCTTCCTTTAGTGTTTCCGAAATGCCGGAGTGCGCGGAAATGTAAGAAGGCAAGAAGCCAAAGAGCAATCCGGCGAGCAAAGTTGCTCCCGCGGCAAATGACAAGACGCGCCAATCGATGGGAACAGAGTGCAAGTCCAAAAGATTTTTTGGACTTACCGTGAGAAGAAGGTTCGTGCCCCAGACTGCGAGCGCTACGCCAATTGCTCCGCCGATCAGCGCCAGGAGTATGCTTTCTGTAAGAAGTTGGCTCGCAATTCGCCAAGGGCCGGCTCCGATGGCGGTGCGTACCGCGATCTCTCGCTCTCGCGCCGAAGCTCGCGCCAACAGGAGGCTCGATACGTTAGCGCAGGCAATCAGCAGCACGAAAGCGACTGCGCCAAACAGGACAAGCAGAGCCGGACGAAGCTCGCCGGAAATCTGATCGCGCACCGGAACGACATTGCCGCCCCAGTAGCCGTTGAAATCCGGGTATTCCTCCGCGATACGCGCGGTGATGGCGTTCATCTCTGTTTGGGCTTGAGCGACGGTGACTCCTGGCTTCAATCGCGCGACGACGCTTAAGAAACGCCCGATATCCTTGCGATCGCTGAAAGACGCCGGAAAAACAAATGGCGTCCAGATTTGCGGTTTGGCCCCGGTAAGCGAACCATCCTTGATGAACCATGTGAAATCTCGAGGAGCAACTCCGACGATGCTTTGCGGCTTGCCGTTCAAGACGAGTGTCTTTCCGATGATTCCGGAATCCCCGGCGAATCGCTCCTTCCAGAAGCCATAGCTTAGAATCACAACATTGTCGTGACCCGCCTTGCCGTTTTCGGAACGGAATCCGGGGCCCAGGATTGGGTTCACGCCGAGCACCGAAAAGAAGTTGGCGGAAACATCCTGCACGATAACTTCCTGCGGAAGGCCGTTCCCGGTGAGGTTGTCCCGCTCATCAAACAGGGATGCCATTTCCGCAAAAGAGCTGTTCCTGTTCTGCCAATCCAAGAAGTCCGGAGGAGATACCGTGTTATGTGGGTTCGGGTGCCGCGAATTATTTTCCCAGAGCATCACCAGCCCTGCGGGATCCTTATACGGCAGCGGGCGCAGCAGCACGGAATCGATGACCGAAAAAATTGCCGTGTTCGCGCCGATTCCCAGAGCGAGCGTCAGGATCCCCACCACTGTGAAACCGGGGCTTTTTCGAAGCACATGCACCGCATAGCGCATGTCCTGAAGGAGAGTTTCGACCGCGCTGACGCCGCGTGCATCGCGGCATTCTTCTTTCAACTGTTCGTAGCCGCCGAACTCAAGTCGTGCGCGGCGGATGGCTTCTTCGCGCGGCAGGCCGCCGGCGACCAGCTTCTCGACTTGTTGTTCGAAATGCGAGCGCAGCTCTTCATCCATGTCCGCCTCCATGGTGTCGCGCCGGAACAAGGAACGCAGACGAAATTGCAAATCCTCGAACATCACTTTCACCCTGAAAACGATCGAATACGAAAAAGGTTCCAAACAACTATTCGTAGCGCAGCGCAATCATGGGATCTACGCGCATGGCGCGACGCGCTGGCAAATATCCCGCAAAAAACGCTACCGCGGAAAGCACGCCAATTGACGCGAGCAAAGTGACCGTGTCACGCGCGGCTAGTCCGAAAAGCATTTTCTGCAGCAGACCGACGACGGCCAGTGAAATGGCTGTTCCCGCCGCCAGGCCGCCCACCAGAACCAGGACCACGTCGCGTATCACCAGTCCGAGAATGGATTTTTGCGGCGCTCCCAGAGCCATGCGAATCCCAAACTCCGGTTGGCGTTGCGACACCAGATAACTCAATGCCCCGTAAAGTCCGATCATCGCCAGCAGCAAAGCCAGGCCGCCAAAAAAAGTAGAAAGCGTCGCGAGAAGCCGCTCCTGCACCAGCGAGTCATCCACCTGTTGCGCCAGTGTCGAGAAATCGAGCGGAATCGTTTTGCTCACGCCGGCAACAGCTTCCTGAACCGCCGGAATCAGCACGGATGGACGCGCCGCCGTTCGTAATTCAATCGCTTGATCCGCGGAGTTTTCCCTGATTTGGGCGATCGGAAAGTACGCTGTGGCTGAGTTTTCTTCGCGGAGAGATTCGTACTTGGAGTCCTTGACCAGCCCGACGATTTGAATGGGCACCGCGCTCTGTCCCGGGTCAGGGTGAACCCGGAAGTACTTCCCGACCGGATTCGCGTTCGCATAAAACCTGCGCGCCAGTGTCTCGTTGACGACCGCAACCTGGGCTGACGTCTTTGTGTCGCTGGCAGTAAAGTTCCTTCCCGCCAACAAGGGCGTCCGCAGTGTCCCAAAATAGCCCGGCGAGATGAAGTTGAAGTAGGCGACGGCATCATCGCCCTTCGGCGGGTTGGGCGTGTCCACGTCCAGCGTATTGTTCCATACCCGGTGGCTCACCGGAGTAATGACGGACCGGCCGGCGGAGACGACCCCCGGAAGAGTACGCAATCTGTTCTCTATCTCTTCAAAAATTGCGGGCTGTTGATCGAGCACGATACTTGCGGTGCGCAGGTTCACGTCCACAATCAACACATTGTTTCGATCAAACCCCAGGTCCATGGTGACGAGCTTCACGAGACTCCGCAGAAACAGCCCGCTGGCTACAACCAGCACCAGCGACAGCGCTACTTGCGCAGCCACAATCCATTTCCCGGAACGAAACTTCGCCCGGCTCTCCGCTTCCACCGCCTGGCTGCCTTTCATCGCGGATGTTAATGAAACGCGTGTCGCGCGAAACGCAGGCATCACACCGAAAAGAAGTCCCGTGAGCAGGGCCACTGCGGCCGTAAAGCTCAATATTCGCCAATCGAACGTCAGATCGAGAAAGATCCGGTCGTTCCTCGTCGATATGTAACGGACCAGCAGCGAACTTCCCCAGCGTGCGAAGACCACGCCCAGCACAGCTCCAGCCGTCGAGAGCAGGACACATTCCGTCAGCAACTGCCGGATCAACCGCGCTCTCGAAGCGCCCAACGCCTTTCTTACTGCGATTTCCTTATGACGAGCCGCGGCTCGGGCCATCATCAAACTCGCGATATTCGCGCACGCGATGAGCAACACCAGCCCCACGACACCCATCAGGATATTCAGCGGCTGCTCGAATTGCCGCCGCACCCAGGACATTCCGGTTGCCGCCGGCGCGCCTACCAGCATGAGTTTTAGAAAGTTCACTTGCCCTTTCTCATCCCAATCCTTTGGTAAAGCTCCGGCAAACACTTGCGGAGACAGGACGCCGAGTCGGGCTTTCAGTTGGTCCTTGCCGATTCCTGGCTTCAAGCGGCCCATGATGCTCAGCCACCACCATGATCGGTGGTCCAGCCGGGATTTTTTTCCGTCGTATATGTCGGCGCTGCAGATCGGAATCGCCACGTCAAACTTTGCGCCGACGTCGACGCCATAAAAACCCGGCTGGCTGACGCCAATGATCTGAAATGGATGGTTGCTGAGTGAGATTATGCTTCCGATTGCGCCCGGCGAAGCTCCGAAGTGGTCTTGCCAGAAGCCATAGCTGAGGACCGCCACTGCGGCGCAGCCGCGTCTATCGTCCTCGGGCGATATCAAGCGCCCGGCGGCTGGCCGCAGGCCCAAAGTGTTGAAATAATCCCCGCTGGCGAAGACTCCGTTCACGTTTTGAACCGCGCCGCCTTGCGCGAGGTCGAAACGGCTGTCACCCCACGCAAACACACCTGAAAAAACATCCTGATGGTCCCGGACCTGTTCCCAGAGTGGATTTGTAAAGCTTCGCGTGCCTTCGCCGCCCCGCGCGGGATTGAACCTGAGCACTTGCACCAATTCCTCTGGCTTTTGCACCGGCAACAACCGCAGCATCACGCTGTCAACCAGGCTGAAAATGGCCGTGTTTGCGCCGATGCCTAGCGCGAGGGAAAGTATGGCCACGCTGGTGATGACCGGCGTGCGTCCAAGAATTCGCAAGCCGTAGCGTATATCTTGAAAAAGTGTCTCGATAAGATTCACGCCGCGCGCGTCCCGAATCTCCTCTTTGAGTTGTTCGTGACCGCCAAATTCCAGCCGCGTGCGGCGAACGGCTTCTTCGCGCGTCATTCCAGCTTTGAGATTCTTCTCCACTTGCTGGTCGAAATGGAACCGCAGCTCGCTGTCTGCTTCTGACTCGACCACGTCGCGCCGGAATAGCGATCGAAGGCGAATGAACAGGTCGTGGAGCATGGAGACCTCCCTACACCGTTTCTAGGATCTGCGCGACGGCCGCCGCCAGCTTCTTCCAGGAATCCTTTTCCAGTTCGAGCTGTTTGCGCCCCGTTCTTGTAAGTTCGTAGTACTTGGCGCGGCGGTTGTTCTCGGATGTTCCCCATTTCGCCTTGACCCAGCCACGCCGCTCGAGCCGGTGCAATGCGGGATAGAGTGAACCCTGCTGAATCAGCAGAACTTCGCTTGAGATTTGCTGGATGCGTTCGGAAATGGCCCAGCCATGCTGCGGTTCCAGCGCCAGCGTGCGCAGAATCAGCAAGTCCAGCGTGCCTTGCGGAAGATCAATCTTTTTTGCCATGAAAGCTCCCCTACTGCTTCGACAAGAAGATACGCTTCCTCTTGTCGAAGTGCAAGGGGAAGTGACGCTTCTCCTTAGACGTGATGGGAGGTGATTGGTTAGATCGGTGCGGCGTTAGCCCTGGACGCGCTGAAATTCCCGCAAGAAGCTGGTCAGTGCTTCAACGGCTTCTAACGTCACGGCGTTATATAACGACACGCGCATCCCGCCTACCGAGCGGTGCCCCGGTGTGCCCACTAGTCCAGCGGCAGCAGCCTCTTTGGCAAATTGTTTCTCGATGGCTTCATCCCCGTTGGCCACTCGGAAAACGACGTTCATTTTTGAACGCGAGTAATTCTCGACGGGACACCGGTAAAACCCATTGCTCGCTTCAAGCGTGTCGTAGAGAAGTTTCGCCTTGGCATTGTTGCGCTTTTCGATCGCCGGGATCCCGCCTTCTGCGTCGATCCATTCCATCACCAGGCCCACGATGTACACCGCGAACGTCGGCGGCGTGTTATAAAGCGACCTGTCCTTGATGTACGTGCGGTACTGCAGAGTCGTAGGCAGATTCTTGTCCGCTCGCTCCGCAAGGTCTTTGCGCACGATCACCACGGTCACGCCGCTCGGCCCGAGATTTTTTTGCGCGCCGGCGAAAATAAGTCCGAATTTCTTCACATCAATAGCCCGCGATGCGATATCTGAAGACATGTCCGCCACCAGCGGCACGTTTCCGGTCTCTGGCATCTCCGTCCACTGCGTCCCTTCAATTGTGTTGTTGGTGCACATGTGCACGTACGAAGCGTCGGGCGATAATTTGATTTCATTCCTGCGCGGCAAGCGCGCGAATTTTTCCGCTTCGGTCGACGCCGCAACGTTATGCAAAATGCCTTTCATCAATTCCCCCAGCGCTTTGGCGGTCCATGTCCCTGTATGAATCAAATCCACCGGCTTCCCCGGCAGGCACAAATTCATCGGCGCCATCGTGAACTGCAAGCTCCCGCCGCCTTGCACAAAAATCACTGCGTATTCGTCCGGAATCTGCAGATGCTTGCGCAGCCCAGCTTCCGCCGCCGCGTTGATGCTTTCGAATTCCGGCGAGCGGTGGCTCATCTCCATCACGCTCATCCCGCTCCCGCGCCAATCCAGCAACTCTTCCCGGATCCGCTCCAGCACGGGCAGCGGCAACGCTCCCGGCCCCGCATTGAAATTGTGCACGCGCTTCACCGCGCGCTCCGTAGCTGTAGTCGTACTCACGATCATTGATCCTCTCTAACGGAAAGTCAGAGCTCTCTGGCACACTTAGCCAGCATCCAAGAATAACAGATGTCCGGTAGCGACCGAGCAGCGCGACTTAAACGAAATATTATTTTTCTTTTGGCTTTTCCAAAACGGCCAGTTTGCAATCCGCCCACCAGGAATGCGTTTGGCGCTCAACATCATTGTGGTGAAGGTATTCGCAGGAATTCCCATTCCGGCGTCCCATCCATTGAGGCGTTGCGCCGTCAATCGGACAGACATTCTGGTTCTCGCTTTGCCGTTTGCAGCCAATCGTGCCCAAAACAATCAAGAAAAGCACCGTTAAAATGGCTTTGCGCTTCACCTCACGCGACCTCGGCAATCGCGAACTCCACTCGCCGTCGCATAGGATCAATCCGCTCCGCTCGCACGCGCACGCGGTCTCCCAGATGCCAGGCAAGTTCTTTTGGCTTTGCACCTCGCCCCCGACGCGCACCAGCCGCCCCGCGCCGGCCATCGCCTCCCGGCAGCGCGACCATCGCGTGATCCCGCTCGCGGAAAACGACTCGAGAACCAGCCGCATCCTCCAGAGCGTTAATCGGCAGCAGCCCTTCCACAAAAACCTCAAATAGCTCGACAAAGCATCCGAATTTCTGGACCGATATAATCAGCGCCTCATATTCCTCACCCAAATGCTGCTCCATGAACTGCGCCGTCTTCCAATCCATCAATTCTCGCTCGGCTCCGTTGGCCCGCCGTTCCGCTTCCGAGGTTTCCGACGCCATCTCCTCCAGCTGCCTCTGCGAATAGAGAGTCGCCTCGGCCCCTCTCGCGGTGCTGCTGCCCACCGGCGCCGCCGCCTCCGGATGCTCCAGCGCCCACTTCAACACGCGATGCACGATCAAATCCGGATACCGACGTATCGGCGAAGTAAAATGCGTGTATTCGTCGAATCCCAGCGCAAAATGCCCCAGCGGCTCCGCCGCGTATCGCGCCTGCTTCAGCGAGCGCAGCATCAAGTAAGAAACGATGCGCTCTTCGGGCTTTCCCGCCAATTTGCGCAGCAACTTTTGATAATGCTGAGGCGTAATCCGCAGCTCCGTCGAACCCGGAAGCGCCACGCGCATTCCGCGCTCGCGTCCGTGTCCGTAGGAATCCGGCCGCCCGGCTCTTGCCGGGGCGGGCACGCGCCCGTGCCGCACCGCAATCTCCCGCTGATGCAAGTCCGCAACTCCCAGCGAATATCCGAACGCGCGCGCCAGTTCTTCGAACTCCAGCACTTTCCGCGCATCCGGTTTTTCGTGCACGCGGTGCAAAGCCGCGATCCCGCGCTTCAGCAAATACGCCGCTACCGCGCGGTTTGCCGCCAGCATGAACTCCTCGATCAGCCGGTGCGCGATGTTCCGCTCGCTGCGCACGATGTTGGTCATCTGCTGCTGCTCGTCAAATTCAATCACCGGCTCGGGCAAATCGAAATCGATCGAACCGTGTTCGTTGCGCCGCGCATTTAGCAGCAACGCCAGCTCCTTCATATCGCGAAAATGTTCCGCCAATCCCGCGTAACGCATCGAAGCTTCCGCGTCGCCTTCGATTACTTTGTTCACGTTCGTGTATGTCATGCGCTCCGCCGAGCGGATCACGCCCGGTGTCATGTGCGCGCGCAACATTCTCCCCGCCGCGTCGAACTCCATCAGCGCGCTCATCACCAGCCGTTCCTCGCGCGGCTTCAGCGAACACATTCCATTCGAAAGCGCTTCGGGCAGCATCGGCACGGCGCGGTCCGGGAAATATACCGACGTCCCCCGCAGCCTCGCTTCCTGATCCAGCGGCGTCCCCGTTCGAACGTAATGGGAAACGTCCGCGATGTGCACCTGCAACCCCCAGCCGCCGTTCGCGCGCCGTTCCACGTACACCGCGTCGTCAAAATCTCTCGCTGTCTCTCCGTCGATTGTCACGATCGGCAAATGTCGAAAGTCCTCTCGGCCGGCGCGTTCGCTTTCCATGACCGGCGCGGCTCGCTCCTCCGCTTCTTTCATAACGGCTTCCGAGAATTCATGTGGCAAGTGGTGCTTGCGAATGATGATCTCGGTGTCCACGCCCAGCTCGCCCGGTCGCCCGAGAATTTCGATCACACGCCCCGTCGGCGCCGTACCGCCGCGCGGATATCGCAGTAGCTCCACATTCACGACCGCCCCATCGAGCTCCGGCAGCCGCGGCGCTCGCTTGCCTCTCGCGCCATGACCTCCGGCCGCCTCCGCGCCCAATTTCTCCCGCAGCTCCGCCGTCAACTCCTCTCCCGGCGGAATCTCCACTTCATGCTGCATTCGAACGTCATACGGCAGCACCACATTCCCTCGCGGGCCATAACGAAACAATCCCACCACCGACGGATTCGCCCGTCCCAGCACGCGCACGATCCGCCCTTCCGCCCGCTGCCCGCCGTGCAAGCCGCTCACACGTTGCAATCGCGCCACGACGCGGTCCCCGTGCATTGCATCTTCAACTGCATCGCGCGGAATGAAAACGTCGCCATCGAGTTGCGGCATAGGCACGTCCGGAACCACGAACCCGTAACCGTCGTGGTGCAGCACCAGCCGTCCTCGCACCTCATCCCGCGCCATCACAGCCGCACCGGCCGCCAGCCGTATGTTCCCCGTGGAACTTCCCGTTCTGCTCCCCGCGTCGGGTGCGCCTTTTCGCGCATCATTACCTACCTGCTCATCCCTGCCCTTTTGTCCCGCCAACCGGTAGCGTCCTCCCGGCAACTCCTGAATCGCTCCGCGTTTCTTCAATTGAACCAACATTTTAAATAGGTGTCGCCGCTCGGCTTTTCCCAGATGCAAGCCCGCCGCGATCTCGTTCGCGGAGGCCGAGTCTCGCGTAACTTGCAGAAACCGCAATATGTTATCCAGGCTTAGCTGCGCTTGGCGGGTCATAAGACGAAGGTAATTCCTCTCCAACCGCGGTCTGCCGCCCCTAAGGAGATTTCTCTTCCTGGGAAGCGCAAGGCTCCCCCTCCGGCATTTTCCCCGAGGGGCTCGCAGCCGCGGCGAAGATTCTGTCACTTTTTTTCGGTTTCCCTGGAACTTTTTTCGTTCTGCCGGGATTATATAAGTAGGCCAACACACGACCGGCCAGCCGCCCTCCGTCAGGCTGGCCGGACTACCCCGAAAGGGGTTATAAGGAGGCGGGACGACCTGGCCCGCCTCCTACTTTTTTTTCTTCTTCTTTCCCAAGCCGTCATCAACGTCTCTTGCATCCCGCTTGATTTTCCGAAACCGGGCGGAGCAAGCCGACGCTTTTTCTCCCCACCCCGCTCGCATCAATCCGGCGGCCAGCCCGCTGTCGTTTCGAGCGCAGCGGACCGAATTTGAATTTGTGATTTTCTTTCGGGGTGCTTTCCCTTTCTTTCTTGGTTCTTGAAAGGGTCGGGCACTTTCGCATTATTAATCTGTGGTTGGTTACGCGAGCTTTAACCTATCCTTGTGCGGCTTTAGCAGCCGGAAAAATCTGGAGAATTCAATGTGCCTCCAGCCGCATTTAAAGCGAAGACTGTCACAACCGGCTCACCGCCGCCATCTCCGTGACCGCATTCCGAAATAATAAACTACCGCGGCTGTCGTCTTGATATTGCCTTGGCCCCGAACCGCAAGCGAAGGATCATAGAACGCTGTTCTCAAATAGTCGGCGCCAGTGCGAATGGCCATGGAGTCCGTCGCCCAGTACTCGACTCCGCCGCCAACGGCCCAGGCGTAGCTCGTCGTCCATCCGCCGAGCAGGATTATCCCGCTATTCGTAAGGAGCGGACCACTCACTTTTGCGCCGCCCACCAGCACATGAACGTAAGTATCAAATCTACGGTGCACTGCGTGATGGAAAACGGGACCCGCTAGGTAAGTAAATACGGCACTGTGCCGTCCAGTCCCCAGAACATTGGAGGCTCGCGCATAACCCACTTCCGCCGTTAGGCCTAGCCGAGAGGACCCGATGGTAAGGCTGGCATCAGGGCCTCGTAAGCCTAATCGATTGGACTGGGTCCCCGGCTGACTTAGGTAGGAGTAGCCCAATCCCAGTTCAATGATTTTGATCCTCGCCGTCGCGATCGGAGCTTCGCTCCTGAGGGGCTTAACGGGCTTTATGGGGACAGGTGCAGCTTCGGCGCTTGCGGCAGCAGCTTCGCCGCTTGCGCCGGCGATTGACGATTGCGCCGAAGCGGGCGCACTGCACAGCAGGGTACAAAATAATGCAGAGAAGAGGATCTTCATGCAGACAAGTACCGCCCTTCCGTTCCGTGGGGAGGAGGCACGGAGTTTGTCGTGGGCCTTAGCCGGCAACTTTGTGAGACGACAAAATAGTAGACACCGAGTCGCGCATCGTGTCTCACTGGCGATGAGTGAATACTGGAAAAGACGTGGACGTGGCTGAGGACCACGCTATATTCCCGTGTCCATGCTGATCGCAACAGCTGGCCCTTGCACAGTAGCGGGCCAACGATGAAGAAATCCCACTATGTGCCGGATGACTATCCAATGGCGCATCCTAGAGACTCTGGAAGATGCGCGCTGTTCACTTTTGCACAATCAGCAGAGCTGTCTTGTCCGGATGAGGCGGGCGCGGAGCACCGAGGCGTGAACGTTCGCTTTGGGAGGCGCGGTTCTACCGGGCGACTACCGAGTGCACAGAAGGTGAAAGTGGACGCGGACTGAGCGTCCACCTTACAGAGTTTTTACTGCGAGCAGCTCTCGCTCACCATTTTCAGATCCGAAACGTCCAGCCGAGTCGTCGCCGATGCGGCAGAGCCGTCTGTGGACGCGGTGGTGACAGGAGTACCGGTGAGAGATACCGTGTGGCCCACATGCTTTGAAATGTCTACCGTCTTACTGCTCACATCCGAGCCTTTACCGTGTTTTGCAGTGAGTAGGAACACGTCCATGGTCGTGCCGTTGTGGATGCAACCAGCAACTGTGACCGTGGCGCTGGACCTTTCTTTTGTCTGGTGAGAAGTTCCCGTGGCAGCCACAGCAGGGGAGCCGAGTGCAAACGCAAAGACCAGAAGACCAGTCGTAAGTTTAATTTTTATCTTTTTCTCCATGAAATCTAAGTCATTCGTGAGAAATCCCATTTTGGACTCGGGAATCGCCGAGTTTGCCCAAGAGCGTCCAGTTTGAAATCCCGTGTGAGAAAGGGTAGGAGACATATCGGGTTGCGCCTGTACAAATAGGAACACTCTTGAGGTTCGATGCTCCCCATTTCCTTACTTCATCTTGCAATTGTGCTCAGGAATGGTTAGTGGCTGGCGGCGGCCATGAAAAATAGCATGGGAAACGATAGCCAAAACGAAACTCGCACCGTAAGAAAGTTCCGGCGCATCAACCGCTCCGCTTTCGGCGACTCGGAGCCATCAGCAAACAGGGCAACACCATGGTGCGCTGGCTGCTGATCGAAAGGGTGCACCACGCCGTGAAGCAAGATCCCGAACTGCGGCAGGATTATCAGCGGTTGAAATTCCGCAGAGGACACGCGGTGGCCAAAGTGGCCATCGCGCGCAAGTTGGCCGTGCGGTTGTACTGGATGCTGCGAAGTGGAGCAGCGTACGCACAGCTGGTTCGCAGGCAAGGCAGCCCGGGTGCCACCCTGGTGGGCGCGAGTCCATCGTTAGGCTGATTGGGCGCCTTGCTCCCGCGAGCGATCGCGGCGTCTGAACAAAGAATCATGGTCGGAAGTCGGTGACCGAATAGATGGTTGGTGGAACCAGATTCCACGGCAAGATTCACGAAGCGAGCCTTGGTCGGATGCAGGAAAAAGAAAGAGAAAAGATCCTTCTAGGTGAAAAGAAAGACGAGCCTTCAAAGCTCGTAAACTATTTGTGTCCCTTGACAGAGCCGACGCCTTCATAGACGTCCGGAAAGCGGCTTGAAGCATGAATAACTAGGAGTTATGCTGCTGGCAGAAATTTGTGGCGGTTGAAGAGACAAACTGCGAGGTGGTGGCACCAGGAACCAATAGAAGTATCGATTCGAAGTCCAAGAGTGGGCAAGACCGCGGACCAAAGCATTGCGGTGCAGGCTGCGGAAAAAAGCGTGAAGGAGATGGCAATGAAGCGATGCGGATTTGTGGTGCTGGCGGTTCTGGCAGCCGCGGCGACGTGCGCGGCGCAGGAAACCGCGGGCGGACCTGTTGCGAATCCCGTTTCGACGACGGTGAAAGGCCAGTTGACGCGATACCAAAAAAATATGGTGGAGGCGGCAGACTTGATGCCCGCGGAGAAATTCAGCTTCAAGCCGACGCCGGAGATGAACACATTCGCTCACCTGACGATGCACATCGCCATGTCCAACAACTTTCTGTGCTCGAAGATTTCGGGGCAGGAGGCGCCGAAAGTGGAGCTCAAGGACACGGATTCGAAAGAGAAGCTGGTGGCGGCGCTAAAAACTTCCTTCGAGTATTGCAGCACGGCGCTGGCGGGCGTGGATGATTCGAAGCTGGGCGATTCGCTGACGCTGTTTGGGAACCGGCAGACGTCGCGCGCCGGAGCACTGATCACCTTGAGCGATGACTGGTACGACCACTATGGAGCGCAAGCGGTCTATTTGCGGCTGAACGGCATACTGCCACCAACGGCGCAGCCCGCGAAGAAGTAGCATTCCCACCGGTCCGCATTCGGAAGGAACGAACAGGACACTCGCGCTGGTCAGAGACGTTTCGTTGAAGATAGCAACGCGAAACATAGCGTTTGGCCGCGCTGAGAGAATTCCGCTGAGGCAAGTGCTCGAGTGGCGCCACATCAGCAATTGCTCTGCGTTTCTCTATTCCAGTAATCACATTTCAGCTTTGTTTGAGGAACTTGTGCCTCTTGCATCAAACCTGGAGGACGTCACCCTCTCGGGCGAACGACTGATAGAGAACTGGAATCACGAAAAAGCCTAGCATGAGGCGGGATAGCAGGCCAGCGACGATGACGATGGCGAAAGGCTTCTGCGTGTCCGAGCCGACACCCGTGGAGAGGGCCGCCGGCAGCAGGCCAAGACAGGCGACGAGAGCGGTCATCATGATGGGGCGGAGGCGCATCAGCGCGGCCTCATGGGTGGCTTTGCGGATTTCAATCCCCTCGAGTCGAAGCTTGTTGATGTAACTGACGAGAATGACCGAGGTCTCCACCGAAACCCCCATGAGGGCGAGCAAACCCAGGACGCTCGACACGCTCAGGGGCGTGTGGGTGAGCTTGAGGGCGATGAGAGCACCGACGGGCTCGGTCATGATCACTTCGAGAGCGATAATGACCGGGAATTTGAGATTGCCATAGAGCGCAAAGAGGATCATGAAGATGAGCAGAATAGTGAGCGGGCCAATCACATAGAGCTGGGATTTGGCTTCGAGCAGCTCGCTGTATTCGCCGCCCCAATCGAGACGATAGCCTTCCGGAAGCGTGATTGCTTTCTTGACGGCAACTTGCCCGGCGTTAACGATTCCTTCCAAGTTGCGGCCTTCGATCGAAAACTGAATCCCTATGTAGCGGGAATTGTTTTCGCGATAGATGAATGACGCACCCGTACTTTCCTTGATAGTGGCGAGTTCGGAGAGGGGAATCTGCTGGCCGGCAGGGGCGGGAACCAGAAGATCGCCGATGTCGCGGGCGCTGGAGCGGTACTTGGGCTCCATGCGGACTACGAGGTCGAAAAGTTTTTCTCCCTGAATGACCTGCGTGGCGGCCTGTCCGCCGATGGCGGCTTGCACAACGGCTTCGACGTCGGAGACGTTGATGCCGTAGCGGGCGATTTTCGTGCGGTCGGCGTCAATGATGAGGCTGGGCTGTCCAAGCTCACGAACAACGGTGAGCTCCTTGAAGCCGGAGGTCTTGTCGAGAACATTTTTGATTTCGACGGCTTTTTTCTCGAGGACGTCGAGGTCCGGACCGTAAATCTTTACAGCCAGGGCACTCTTGAGGCCGGTCAGGGCTTCGTCGACGGCGTCCTCCGCGGGCTGCGTATAATTAAAAATCACTCCGGGATAGGCATCCAGTTTCGATTGCACATCGGCGATCAGTTGTTCCTTGGAATGGACTGATCCTGTTTTCCAGGTCTGATCACCATAGGGTTTGAGCCCCACGTAAAACTCACAGTTGAAAAAGCCCGTGGGGTCGGTGCCGTCGTCAGGCCGGCCGAGTTCGGAGCCGACGACTGTAACTTGAGGGTACTTGGAGAGGAGATCGCGCACCTGAGGAGCGAACTTGGCGGCCTCTTCGAAGGAGATCGTGTAGGGCATGGTGGCGCGAACCCAGAGAGCGCCTTCATCGAGATGCGGAAGGAATTCGACCCCAATGAGAGGCAGAAGGAGCAAGACGCTGCAGAAAATAAGCACGGCGGCGAGCAGGGTCAACTTGGGATGACCGAGGCACCAGTCGAGGCGACCGGCGTAGAAGCCCCGAATCCATTCGAAAACAGGATTTGTTTTTTCGCGAACGCCTTTTGTGAACCAATACGAGGCAAGGACGGGAACTAGCGTGAGGGTAAGGATGAGAGCGCCCACGAGCGCGAAGGCCATGGTGTCCGCCATGGGATGGAAGAGCTTTCCTGCGGGGCCGGTCAGTGCGTAGATCGGTAGATAGCCCGCGATGATGACGGCGACGGAATAAAAAATTGGGCGATCCACGTCACGCGCGGCGGCGATGATCACCTCTTTCAAGTCGTAATCCTGGCCGTGTCGCTCGTTGAGTTCGCGGTAGATGTTTTCGACCATGACGATCGTGCCATCGATGATGATGCCGAAATCAATCGCGCCGATGGAGAGAAGGTTGGCAGCCTCGCCGGTGGCATGCAGAAAGATAAAAGCAAAGAGCAAAGCTAGCGGGACCGTGAGCGCCGTGATGACCGCGGCACGAAAGCTTACGAGAAAGAATATGAGAACGATGAGAACCAGGACCATGCCGCGGATCAGGTTCCATTCGACGGTGTCCGTGGTGACACGAACGAGGTCGCTGCGGTCATAAAACGGGCGCACCTTGACGTCCGGCGGGAGAAGGTCGCGGTTTAGCTCGGCTGTTTTTTTCTCGACTCCTTCGAGGACATTTTGCGTTTGCTCGCCGCGACGCATCAGGATAACGCCTTCGACAGCGTCGTCGTTGCTCTTCGATTTTTCCTGGAAGCCGAAAATGCCAAGACGCGGGGCGTTGCCGATAACCACGCGGCCGATGTCTTTCACGCGGATCGGCACGCCGTTGCCGCTGCCGACCACAACTTCCCCGATGTCGTCGGTGCTCTTGACGAGTCCCAGGCCGCGCACGTAGTAGAACTGGCCGCCCTGGGAGTAGAAGCCGCCGCCGGTGTTGGAGTTATTGGCAGTCAGAGCGTTGAGAACCTGCACGACCGGAAGGTGGTAGTTGTAGAGCTTAACGGGGTCGAGAAGGACGTGATACTGCATGGTGGGGCCGCCGAAGCCGGAATCGTCGGCAACTCCCGGGACGCTGCGATAAGCGCGCTCGATGATCCAATCCTCGAAGGTGTGCAGCTCCATCGCCGTGCGATCGGGGCTTTCGATCACGTAGCGGTAGACGAGTCCACTGGGGCTGAAGAGTGGGGCCATGCTTGGCGTGACGCCGGAAGGCAGTGTGGCGTCGCTGAGGCGCTCGAACACCACGTTTCGCGCGAAGTAGGGGTCAGTATTCTCGTCGAAAGTCAGCCGGACGTCCGAGAGCCCGTAAAGTGAGATGGAGCGCATCACCTTGAGGTTGGGCGTGCCATTCATGGCGAGCTCAAGAGGAAGAGTGGTGAGGCGCTCCACCTCCTCAGCAGCGTGGCCGGGCCACTGGGTAATGAGTTCGACCATCGGCGGAGAAAGATCGGGATAGGCGTCGACGGGCATGCGGCGGAAGGATTCCGCGCCGGCAAACACGATCAGCAGCGTAATCATCAGCACGAGGAAGCGCTGGCGAAGGGCAAATTGGACTATGCGATGGATCATCGTGATTTCTACAAGGCCTCGTCTCGCCTTAGTGCTGCAAGGAATTCTTAAACTGTAAGAAGAGGCTGCCGTCTCCCACTACGCGCTCGCCTTCCTTCAGTCCGCTCACAATCTGCGTTCGGCCACCCTGGCCGGCTCCGAGCTGAACCAACCGGCGGGCGAATTCGTTTTGCTTCGCAGCGGACTGGACATAAACAAATGGCTGGTTTTCGGTGTCACGCAGGACGGAAGCGTCTGGAACTGTAAGCGCATTTGCGATGGCACCTGCATTCACCGATGCCGTGACGTACATATCCTTCTTCAGTTTTCTGCCGGGATTTTCGGTAACGATACGCGCCTGGAGCGTTCGCGTATTCGGATCAAGTGCCGTGGCGAGATAGGAAATTCGTCCGTGAAATATTTCCGGGTACGAATCGGTACTAACGTCCACGCGATCCCCGAGGTGCACGTAGGCCATCTCGCCCTGGTAGACGTTGACGAGCACCCACACCGTGCTCATGTCGGAGATGGTGAAGACCTGCGTGGCGCCGGCCTGAAGCAATTGACCGGGACCGACGAGCCGCTCGACGACTTCTCCCGCTACGGGTGCGAGGACCGGAATTTGAGCGGTCGTTTTCGGAGGATTTTTCACGAGCGATTCCGGATCATTGACACCCAGAACACGAAGAGCGTCTTCGCTCGACTGGAGATCGGCTTGGGCCTGATTGCGGGTGGATTCCGCCGTCTGAAAATCAGCTTCGGCAATTGCGCCGTGAGCCAGGAGGTCCTGAGCACGATTGTAGAATTTGTCGGCGAGCTGAAAAGCGGCGCGGGCTTTGATGTAGGCGGAGCGCGCCGCGGAGTAGTCAGGGCTGTTTACCGTGAGCAACGGCTGCCCCTTGCGTACGACTTGACCCGGGGCAACGAGAAGCTCATGCACTGGCCCGCCGATCGCCGAAAACACCGGGGTGGTCATGAACGCGTTGTAGGCCACAGCGCCGGAGAGCCGCAGAACGCGCGGTAGGGCCGATTTTTCTACGGGGACCACCTGGACGTGCGCCATCTGCTCCTGGGGAACAGTGAAAAGCGAAGCGGTTTCCGCCTTCGATTCGCTCGCGGAATATGAGGTCATTTTCGATTCAGACTCGCTCGGACCTGAACCGCAACCAAAGAGTGCCGCTGACACGAAACTCGTGAACAGAACGATGACTGGAAAAATGTGCGGGCGAGATTGGATTTTGAAATTCATGGCAGATTCCTCGTTCCCACGGCTTGGCGCATCTGTTCCAGCGCGGTCATGTAGCTGGCGAGCGCCTGGCGGTAAGCAAGCTGGTTCGAGCGGTAGCTGCGCTCCGCGTCCAGAAAATCGAGAAGGCTGGCCGCGCCTTTCTTGTACGCGTATTCGCTGATGTCGCGGGACTTCTGAGCCGTGTCGACGTAACCGCTGTGGTAAAGCTGCACAATCTGGTCGTTGGTGCGAAGAGATTCGTAGGCGTCGACAACGTCGGTCATGACCTGCTGAGAGGATTCACTGGCCTGTTCTTGCGACTGGGTGATGGCGTAGCGGGTGCGGGCGATTTCGCCCTGGTTCCGATCGAAAATCGGAAGCTGCATATTGAAGAAGAAGGCTCCGGTGTTGGTGGCGGCGACATGGGAGTAGTTGAAGCTGGCACCGACGTCTCGTTTACCGTTGGCTTCGGCAAGCAGTTCCTGACTGCGCGCGGCGATGACGCTTTGCTGCGCGGCGAGCAAATCCGGGCGCGTTCGCATGGCCAGTGCTTTCAAGTCTTCCAGGCCGGCGTGGACAGGCTGGTAATCCAGTTGGCCCTGAACATCGTAGAAATCGGGAACGGACTCGAAACCAATCAGTTGGCGCAGAGCCGCGATGGCTTGAACCTTCGCAAGCTTGGCAGTCGAGAGGTCGGTCTGGAACTGAAGAAGCTGAAGCTTGATTTTGAGGAAGTCGCCCTCACTCATGGCCCCGGCCTTGTAGCGTTCCTCGCTGATATCTACGGTCTTTTGAAAGCTGTCGAGATCCTGTTGTGCAAAATCAATGGTGGATTGCGCCAGTACCACGGCGATGAATTGCTGGGCGGTGTTGAACGCCAGAAGCCGCTCGTTATCGGCAACCTGCGAGCGTGAGACGGTGGTCTGATCCTTTGCGGCCAGCAGGCGATGCTGGCGTTTTTTGCCCCGTTCAAAGGTATAGCCGATTCCCAAATCGAATTGCGCATTGTTGTTTATGTAGTCAGAGGTGAACTGGCTCGGCTGAAAGATCGGCAAAAACTGTGCGTCGGCCGAAAGCACGGGATTGGGACGAAGATTCGCGGTGGTTTCGAGGGCCTGGTTTTGCAGGATGGTGGTGCGAGCCGCTTGGAGAGCGTGGTTATGCTGGAGGGCCAGGCGAATAGCCTCGTCCAGGGTAATGCGCATGGCCGGAGTCTGCGAGGCGGCTTGAGCGGAAGCAGGAGCCGGGGCAGCCGAGGGGTTCTGCTGGGCCGATAAGCAGACCGGCAAGGCCAGAAGAGCCGTGGCCCACGCCATTCCTTTCCTCATGTTGGTACTCCTCTACGGTCCCGTACGACAGGGACAAATCAAAGCAATCTGGGTTGACCGGGAAAAATGCGAGAAGTGCGAAGGACTACAGGGAGGGAGGTGCGCGAGGAGAGGTTGCGCGTGAAGCTTCCACAGAAGGAGACAGGGCTTTTGCGAAAACTTCAAGCCGGCCAACGACGGGAACGATCGCCAGAGTCAGAGTATGTGTCGCGACCGCGGAAGAGGCTGTCGAGCAAAGCTGACAAGGATGCGGGCCCCCGGGCCCGGAATTCAAATCGGCACAAAAATGGAATTGCGCCGCCAGGAAGATGATTCCGAGCAATAGCGCACAAGTGCGGAGCCTATGGGGTTTAACCACCATGTGTCTACTAAGACGAAGCTTAGGCTGGAATGGTTGCGGGGTCAAGCAAAGCAATAGAGTCGTGGTCAATCTTGGGCAACCGGGCCATTTGCTTGGACAAGGGGGGATTACGATAGCCCAGCAAGTCCTTTGCCAACAGTGGCTTCGGCGAAACCTGCGGTTCGCCGGGCGAACACGGTCATTAGAACAGTTGGAGATTGAGGCACATAGAGTTGTCGCCGGACTTCCGGTCCCGGCCTTTCGACTTGACAATACCTGTAGAGGGGTTCCGTCCGGCTGGCCGAAGGCGCGTGTCCCGCTCGCCAATCCGACTGACTCATACACCACAAAGAAAGAACGCACTTACAGTTCGTGCCTTTATCAGCCAGACCATGAATCCAACTTTCAAAGCGTTTCTCAGGACTATAGCAAACCATTTTTGGACAGGCATTCCCTCTTTTCCTGACGCTTTAGTTTGGCTTCGGGGAGCAGCGTTCCTTTTTCTCGTGGCGACCCCGCTGCTCTCAGCGTCAGGGCAGGAGAACGTCAATCAGGCACAGACCGGTGCCATCCGCGGCACCATTTCCACTAAGCAGGAGGAAGTCTCATCTGATTTGTCGGGGATCAGCGTCCTGTTGAACTCTGTCCCGCCCGGAGGAACTCCCCTCACTGCGGAGACCGATGAAGCGGGGCATTACGAGTTCAAAGGCCTCAAGCAGGGGAACTATAAAGTCTCGGTCAGCCAACAAGGATTCAAAGCCGTATCAAAAGCGGTTTCGGTCGCGCCTGGACAGACCGCCGTCCAGGATCTTACGTTGGAACTTGAGACGGTCGCCGAAAAGGTCGAGGTCCAGGAACAAAATCAGGTTATCTCGACGGAGAGCGTTTCCAACCCGGAAGCCACAGTGACCCACCGCGAACTGGTCGCTTTGCCAACACCCGAGGAAAAGATCCGGGAAGTAATTCCCATAACTCCAGGCGTGATGAAAACGCAGGATGGAAAGCTCACGTTCCGGGGCGCCGACGAAAATCAGAGCCTGTTTCTGGTGAATTCCGCGCAAACGGCCGATCCGGTGACCGGAAGCTTTTCCATAGCGGTGCCGACCGATGCCGTGCAATCGTTTGCCGTCTACAAGACGCCCTTTAACGCGGGACTGGGAAGCTTCTCGGGCGGATTGACAACCATTGAAACCAAGCCTCCCCAGGAACAATGGAATCTCTTCGTAAAGAATTTTGTTCCATCGGTTCTCGGCAAGAACGGCTCGATGGTCGGCGTCGCGCAAGCAACCCCAGGAGTTGATTTTGGCGGACCGTTGTTCAGCGACAAACTCTTCTTCTCGGAAGTCTTTCAATACGACATGAAAAAGACCACGGTACGCGGACTGCCGTGGCCGGACGACATCAGTAAGAAACAAGGGTTCAATTCTTTCACGACCCTCGAGTTGATTCTGTCTCCTCAACAGATTCTGACTCTTACAGTCAACGCTTTTCCGCTGCGGCAACAGCACGTCGGCATCAACGCGCTCGTTCCCCAGCCCGCTTCAAACGACTTGAATCAGAAGGGAATCGCCGTGCATTTGTCCGATAAGTACGAATCGGAATCCGGTGCCATTCTCAGCGGCATCGTGCAGTACACCCGGTTCGACAGCAATGCGCACGGGCAGGGATTCGATGACATGCTGATTTCTCCGGAAGGCTGGGGCGGGAATTTTTTCGACCGCTGGTCCAGGCGAGGCAAGCAGTTCCAGTTGCTGCCTACTTATGAATTCGCCGAGAAGCACTGGCTGGGACGGCACGAGATCCAGGTGGGCGCGGACTTAATTCATCGTTCCTACGCTGGGGTGAACACGGCCAATCCAGTGCAACTCCTCCAACAGGACGGGACACTGCAGGAGGAAATCAACTTTCAACCAGTGGGCGCACAGAATACCGCCGATACGAATGTTGCCGAATTCATCCAGGATCATTGGGTATTGAATTCTCATTGGACGGTTGACGCCGGCGCGCGTTTGTCCAGCGAAACGGCCGGCTGGTCCGCCGCGATTGGACCGCGTGCGGCGATCGCCTACTCGCCAGGCAAGGATGGCAAAACCGTCATTCGAGCAGGTGCGGGCTTGTTTTATAGCATGCTGCCGCTGCTGGCGGCGGACTTTGGCGTGAACCCCACTCGCGTTGTGAGCCAGTTCGATTCCAGCGGGCAATTGATCGGGACGCCCGTAACTTACACAAATGCCTACGTGGGTGGGATGAATCCTCTAAATGGAGGGGTGTTGCCCCAGGAGCCGGGCACAACGCCGCGCAATTTCACGTGGAATGTCGAGGGCGATCGCGAGTTGCGAAGAAACGTGGTTTTGCGTGTCGGCTACATCGACAGTCATACGACCTACCTGTTTGTCGTCAACCCCTTCACCGGCGCGGCCGGCGCGAATTCATTCCTTGGACTCACGAACACCGGTTCGTCGCACTATCGCGAGCTGGAGAGCACCGTGCGCTTCACGGTTCTCGGACATCAGGAGGTGGACGCCTCCTACGTTTGGAGCCGCACGCGGGGGGACTTGAATAATCTTTCCGACGTCATGATTCCGTTCTTGCAACCCGTCATACGTCCAAACGTTTATGGCATCCTTCCTTATGACATCCCCCAGCGAGTGATCACGTGGGGCGTTTTCTCCTTGCCGAAAAAATTTATGTTCAGTCCGATCCTGGACGTCCATTCCGGTTATCCGTATTCCAACGTGGACGTACTTCAAAATTACGTGGGCACGCCAAACGGGGAGAAGTTTGCGACTTATCTCTCATTGGATGTGAAAATCTACCGCAACTTCCAAATCCCTTTTATGGTCGCAAAGAGCGGCAAGGCGCATCACATCCGGCTCGGCTTTTATTCGCTTAACGTCACCAATCACGGCAATTTCAACGCCGTTTACAACAATGTGGCCGCGCCAAACTTCGGCCAGTTTGTTGGATTCCTGGACAGGCGCGACGGCGCCGTTATCGATTTCGTCGATTGAGCGGTCCCCAGCGAAACTCTCCGGCCGTTGGGTGATTTTCTTTGTTTGCGAGAGCATCCTGCTAGAATAGGAAGCGGAGCGGTTCTTCGAAGCAGGTGAAGCCGCGAACGCCGTTTGAACCGTAATGAATCTCTGGGGTGCTGCGCATAGACAGCCTGTGTGCACGGCCTGTCCCGCTGGACTCCCGGCAAGCCCGGGAAGCGAGCGGGGCAGGAAAGCCTAATGGTTGGCTCGTGGTGCCCACCTATTTCAGAGGTTCACGGCCTAGCTGCCCACGGCCAAGCAGTCCGCTCCTTTCCTTTGTAAGAATGACCTTGCGACAGAAGCGATTGCTTTTGTCGGCGAATCTCGCACCATGCGTCGACGCGACTCGTGACTGGTTACTGGTGACTCGTGGAAGAAAGACAGCTTAAGCTGCCCAGTTGTAGCATTTTCGTGTTCGTACCCACCGACGGCTTCCAAGAGCCACGCTGAAACATGCGCATACTGTTCATAGGAGACATTGTCGGATCGCCGGGGCGCCAGATCGTTCGTGATCGGCTTGCTGATATTGTCTCGCAACGGCAAATCGATCTGGTCATTGCCAACGGCGAGAACTCCGCTTCGGGCTTCGGGATCACGCCGCGACTGGCCGAAGAGCTCCTCAAGATGGGGATTGATGTCCTCACAGGCGGAAACCATAGCTGGGACCGAAAGGAAATACTCGAGTATCTGCCGCACGAGCCTCGGCTGCTCCGGCCGGCAAATTTCCCGGAAGGAAATGTCGGAAGCGGAATTTATGCAGGCACGGCGAGAAATAACATGAAGTACGCCGTCCTGAATTTGCAAGGGCGAGTCTTCATGACCCCGATCGACGATCCCTTTCGAAAAGCAGACAGCGAACTCGCACAGCTCCCCGCGGATGTCGCCTTCGTGCTTGTTGATATGCACGCGGAAACCACGAGCGAGAAACTGGCGATGGGCTGGTATCTCGACGGGCGAGTGACCGCCGTCGTGGGAACGCACACTCACGTGGCGACGGCGGATGAACATGTGCTGCCCGGCGGTACGGCGTTTATCACGGATGTCGGGATGAGCGGTCCGCACGGCGGCGTAATTGGGATGGACCGGGACGCGATCATCAAGAAATTTCTGAATGGTTTGCCGGCGCGGTTTGAGGTGGCGTCGGGCGATGTGCAGATGAATTGTGTCTTGATCGAAACCGATGACGAGGGCTCGCGCAATTCCGCTGGCCGGCTGCGCGCAAAGTCCATCGAACGCCTCCGTTTCAAGATTGACTGATTGGCACTCTAGAGTCCTCTCGCGCGGGGCAACCTGAACGCAGCCGTCGTAGTCTGATGACTCAGGACAATTTGAAACAGAACAGAGGGGTTACGACCAACTTGAAGATTCTTGCAGGGTTGTGTCTGCTCGCGTGTCTCGCTGGAAGCACGTTTGGCCAGGACGAAGGGGACCTTATGGCCAAGAAGCGGCTTCTCCCAAGTATAGGACCGGGATTGCGAGCCGTGAAGCCCGGGCCGGACGGAAACTACTATGTTTTGACCGCGCCCGGTTCATCCGTTTCGGTGTTTGACCCATCAGGAAAACTAGTCAGAAGAGTGCCTTCCTACACAGATAGCAAGAGCTCCGGCCCGCAATCGGCCCAACTTGCGACCATTATGTTTGGCGAGGACATGGATGTGGACGCGCAGGGAACCGTGTACGTGGCGGACCGCGGGGCCAACGCCATCAAGATTTGGGATACCAGGGGAAATGCGCAGACCGTAAAGGTTAACGCCCCGCTGTCCGTCGCCGCTCTCCCCGATGGAGAGTTTGCCGTGTCCACCATGCGAGAGCCTCACTTGGTCATCGTTTACGATAAGAGCGGCCGCGATGTGCGCGAGTTCGGCGACCCCGAACAGCTTTCCGATCGCCCCGATTTGAATCGCTTCCTAAGTATTGGATTCCTCCTGACGGACGCCGGGGACCACCTCTACTATGCATTCGGCTACCTGCCGGAAGCGACGGTCCGCCAATACGATCGTTACGGTTATGCGGGACAGGATTTTCAGTACACAGGAGTCGACGCGTGGCCCGGCGCCCAAGCCACTCGCAAAGAGATTGAACGTCAGGAGAAGCGTGGAGAGCCTCCTGTATTCAAACGGATCCTGACGGCGGTTGGCGTGGAGCGGGGCACGAACGAAGTCTGGATGGCCCTCGGCGACAACCTGCTGCACTTCGACAAGGAAGGAAACCGCCGCGCGACTTACAAGATTTATACTCCTGAGGGAGCCCGGCTCGAAGCTGGCACGATTCTCGTAGACAAGGACCACTTGACTATTGGAAGCGACCCCCTGGGCATCTACGAATTCGACCGTCCCGGAAAAAAATCTCAAAATTAAAAATTTATCCTCAGGGCGATTTGGATTGATCCTGTGCAAACTTGCGCGCAACTGGGAAATTTATGTGAAAATTCCCGTGCAAAACCGCATTCATCTGTGGAGATGCACAATTCTTGTGCTTGTGGAAAAACTGTGAATGAGGTGTGCACCGCGGTGAACCCCTTCGCACACTTTTCGCTTGCTCCAATCGGTTCAATCGGCGACAATCCCGCGCTGTCTCATAGCAGCAGTTCGAGGGCAGACATTTCCAGAAGGGCCGCGAACGGGGCGACACGGGGACGCAGAACGCTCCGGCACGGGCACGAATCCCGAAGCCTGAAGAAAGAAATGAATGGGCCCGCTTTCCACAGCTTATGCACATCTGTGGAAATGATAGGGAGAGATTTTTTCTTGCGATGACTACTGCGACGAATCCCTGGGAGCGATTTCTCGAGCGCGTGAGGTCCCGGGTCAGCATCAACACGTACACCACATGGTTTCAACCTACTCGGCTGAACCGGGCCGAGGGGGATAGTTTATCTGTGCAGATTCCCAGCGCGGTCTTCCGGCAGGTCCTGACGCGCACCTACGGTGAGATCGTCAAGGCGGTATTCCACGAACTTGGGACCCCGAATGTGAAAGTCCAGTACGTCTGTGCGGAGGAAGAGCCCGTGCCAGCCGCTCCCGCGACTTCCGGAGTCAAGCAAGCGAAACTTGATTTTGAAAGCAGCGACCACCAACTGAATTTGCGCTATAGCTTCGATTCGTTTGTCGTCGGCAAATCCAACGAATTTGCGCACGCAGCGGCGCGCGCCGTGGCGGAGCAGCCATCCAAGGCTTACAACCCGCTGTTTCTATATGGCGGGGTGGGTATGGGCAAGACCCATTTGATGCATGCCATTGGGCACACCATCAAGAAGCGTAATCCGGCCATGCGGCTCAGCTACGTGAGCGCTGAAAAATTTACCATTGAAGTGATCAATTCGCTGCGCTTCGACCGCATGACCAGTTTTCGCGACCGCTTTCATACCGTGGATGTCCTGCTGGTGGATGACATTCAGTTCATCGCGGGCAAGGAACGCACCCAGGAGGAGTTTTTTCACACTTTCAATGCTCTCTACGAGCAGCAGAAGCAGATCGTCATTTCTTCCGACTGTCTTCCGAAAGAGATTAATTCGATTGAGGAGAGGCTGCGCTCTCGGTTCGAATGGGGCCTGATCGCCGATATCCAGCCGCCGGATCTCGAGACCAAGATCGCGATTCTACAGAAAAAAGCGGAGAACGACCGCTTCAGCCTCCCCGACGAGGTGGCGGAGTACATCGCGCGGGCGATCAAGTCCAACGTGCGCGAACTAGAAGGCGCATTGACGCGGCTGATGGCTTATGCCTCCCTCACAGGGGCAACAATCTCCCTGGCGACCGCCCAGCAGGTCCTGCGCAACATCATTGCCACCCAGGAGAAGCGCGTAACGATCGATTTGATCCAGAAGCGCGTGAGCGAGCATTTCAACATGCGCGAGCAGGATTTGAAGGTAAGAAGCAATACGCGCGCGATCGCTTTCCCGCGCCAGGTGGCCATGTACATCGTGAAGCAACTCACGACGGCGTCGTTGCCCGAGATCGGCCGTCAATTTGGCGGCAAACACCACACCACTGTCCTGCACTCGATCAACAAAATTGAGGAAATGCGAAGGTCAGACAAAGATTTGAACCGGACCATCACCCGTTTGATGGACACCCTGCAATAGACTTCGCTTTCTCGCGCTATATTTTATCAATTTCGAGCTTGACTACCACGTCGGCGTGCGCGGCCCGGGGCCGCAGCTCGTCAATTAGGCTTTAGGCCGGAACTCCTATTTATGCAGAAGTTCAAATGTGGCCTGTTCTAGAAGAATTTCCGCCGTACTTTCGCCATAGGAATACCCCTCCAACTGGTGGGCGTAGCCTTCTCTTAGCCACAGAATGAATCCCATACCGTGGTCTAAACCTTTGACTCTGACAGTTGGACCGGCTCTGAGCCGTTCACCCCCGATAGCCGGACTGGAAGCTCGATCGACAGTGAAATCCGTGTAAAAACCCGCACCCGTGTTTTCGCGGCGAAGCACCTTTGCAGTAGATAGCTGCGTGCGAAGTGCGGCGCGATCTATTGGATACGTCTCGCAAATAGCACGAAGCACAGTTTCTTCGAGTGGCGTGAACTTCAGTTCGATAGACGGCATATCCTTGATGATAGACCGACAATCGCGGGCCGGGGATCTTCCAATTGATCCGCTGACCAAGGAGACTGTGCATTACCGTTGGAGAGGGTTAGGAAATTCTGTTGAACGTAGTGGACGAATTTCGAGTAAGCACTGGTGTTTGTCGTCTCAGGCGCGAGTTATCATCGTTTCCCACAATTCGACGCTTGAACTAGAACAATGCAGGACGTTGGCATAGCAGCATTTGCGGGGCTTTCCACAGATTCACAGCTGTCATCACAACAACAAGGCTTATTACATAGAAACATCAGTAAAGGCTCTTGTGGTGATTATGGTGGTTGAATGGCTGTGAAAAAGACGACTTTGGTGGACGAAGACTCGGAATGGTTTGCTACAGATTCCCGCTTATTTCCACAAGTTTTCCGTGTGTTGCGGGCTTTATAAGTTGCTAAAAAGCGAGTACAGTACGACAGCGGTTGAAGTCGGCGAGGTATCTGAATGAGCGCAACAGGAACCGCACGCGAGGAACATCAAGCGATGGAATTCAGTGTAGCTAAGTCAGCGCTGTTGAATGAATTGAGCACGACACAAGGTGTGGTTGAGCGCAAGACCACGATTCCAATCCTTTCGAATTTGCTGGTCGAGGCAAAGGGCAACCAGTTGACCATTACGGCGACAGACCTGGAATTGAGCGTCCGCACGTCCTGTGAAGCCAAGGTCAAGAAAGAAGGGGCGGGGACGATTCCCGCCAAGAAATTGTTGGAACTTGTTCGACTGCTTCCTGAGGGCGAAATCAAGGTCAAGTTGCTTGAGAACCATTGGGTTGAAATCGTCAGCGACCGGAAGAAATACAAGCTGGTGGGAATGGCGAAAGAAAACTTCCCCGCGCTGCCGGCGATGCCACACACACTTGTCAAGATCCCTTCTGCGATTCTCGAAAGCCTCATTGCCAAAACGAAGTTCGCTATTTCCATGGAAGAATCGCGCTACACCCTGAACGGTGGGTTGCTCATCCTGAAGCCCGATACTCTTGCGATGGTGGCCACCGACGGCCACCGCTTGGCGCTTGCGGAGACAGACCAGAAGCTTACTGGCTTGAACGGCGAGGTGAAGGTCCTCATTCCGAAAAAAGCGATGGACGAGGTGGAAAAGCTCGCAAGCGCGGCAGGTTCCGATGCGTCCATCGAATTTGCGAAGGACGAAAGCCACCTGTTTTTCCAAGTAGGCCACCGGCTCCTGATTTCGCGAATCCTGACCGGCCAATTTCCGAATTACGAAGCGGTGCTCCCGCGTGAAAACAACAAGACTGTCGTGCTGGAGCGCACGGAGCTCAGCGACGCCGTGCGGCGCGTATCACAATTAGCGGACCAGCGCTCGCATGCCGTCAAGCTCGCGGTCTCGAAAGAAGGCGTGGAGATATCCGCATCCAGTCCGGAGTACGGCGAGGCCAAGGAAAACATTGAGAAGGATTACAAGGGTGACCCGATCGCCATCGGTTTCAATTCTTCGTACATGCTTGATTTTCTGGCCGCGGCCGCCGATGGCCCTGTAAGCATCGAGTTGAAGGACGAGCAGTCCGCCGGCCAGATGCGCCCGCTCGCCGATGAGTCCTACCGGTATCGCTACATCATCATGCCCATGCGCATCTGAGGCAGGCAACAATCGCCGAGAAGTTCCAAAAGAAAGAAACAAAAAAGGCGCTCGGACAAGCGCATTTTTGTTTGCCAGGCCCCTCGACGAGTTATTCATAAGCTATAAGAAACAAAGCCTTTATCATTAATTTTTCAACATTCTTGCCCTTGAGAAAGTCATCCGTTTCAGGTACACTGAAGTGGCTGTCGATTCGCAGTCCGGTAACCTCCAAATCGGCACGTCGGCCAAGTCAATTCGGCCCAGCCATTTAGCTTCGCGCCAGGAGCTATTCGGCCGGAAACTTGGAGTTAAGCAGTCTTCGCCACGTCTCGCTGCGCGAGACGGGATGGAGCAGGAACCCTACGAGTTCTGATCGCTTGCGGTCGGGATCAAAGGGTAAGGCGACGTACGGAGCATTCCGCGAGCACGCCTTTCCTCGCTTCACAAAAGTTTGAGCAATCGTTTTTGAGCGCTAAGGATCGCCGCATAGCTCGGGGTCCATATTTGCGCGGCAACAGTTTCGTCAGGAGTGTGCATGGGCGACAAAGAAGCGGTAGCGGGAAAAACTCCAGGCCATCAATACGACGCGAAGTCCATCAAAGTCCTCGGCGGACTCGAAGCAGTACGCTTGCGTCCAGCGATGTACATCGGCTCGACCGGAGACATGGGCCTGCACCATCTGGTGTGGGAAGTCGTGGACAACTCCGTCGACGAAGCCATGGCCGGTTACGCCGACGAAATCAACGTTACTGTTCACGCGGATGATTCGGTGACGGTCGTGGATAACGGCAGGGGCATCCCCGTGGACATGCACGCCACGGAAAAACGCCCCGCCGCGGAAGTTGTGCTCACCGTGCTGCACGCTGGCGGAAAATTCGACAGCGACACCTATAAAGTTTCCGGCGGATTGCACGGTGTCGGCGTCTCCGTTGTCAATGCGCTTTCCGACCGGCTCGAACTGGAAATCTCCCGGGACGGGGCTGTGTGGGAGCAGTCCTACGAAAAGGGCAAGCCGACCTCGAAGCTGAAGCAGACCGGCAAAACACGAAAAACCGGCACGACAGTCACATTTCATCCCGATCCTTCTATCTTCGAAAAAACCAGCTTAAGCTTTGACACGCTTTCCCAGCGCTTGCGAGAACTGGCTTTTCTGAACAAGGGCCTGAAAATCACGCTCACCGATGACCGTACCGAGAAGACCGCGGAATTCCGGTTTACCGGCGGAATCGCGGAGTTCGTCAAACACCTGAACCGCGGCAAAACGACGTTGCACGATTCACCGATCTACATGGAAGGTAAGCGTGGCGCTGTCGAAATCGAAATCGCGCTCCAGTACAACGACACTTACGGGGAAAATATCTTTGCCTTCGCCAACACCATCAATACCGTGGATGGCGGCACACACCTTTCCGGTTTTCGTTCTGCGCTGACGCGAACGATCAACAACTTCGCTTCATCCGCGGGAATGCTGAAGGAGCAAAAGGATGAAGTGACCATTACAGGCGACGACGTTCGCGAGGGCCTCGTGGCCGTCGTCTCCGTGAGGCTGCCTCAGCCGCAGTTTGAAGGGCAGACGAAAGGCAAGCTCAATAGCGACATCAAAGGCGATGTCGAACAACTCGTCAACGAGAAGCTTGGCGAATGGTTTGACAAGCATTCTACCGTGGCTCGCCGAATCATCGGCAAGTGCATCGATGCCGCGCGCGCCCGCGAAGCGGCCCGCAAAGCGCGCGAGTTGACAAGGCGCAAGTCCGCAATGGATTCCAGCGGGCTGCCCGGCAAATTGGCCGATTGCCAGGAACGCGATCCTTCGCGCTGCGAGTTGTTCGTCGTCGAGGGCGAGTCCGCGGGAGGCTCCGCAAAAATGGGCCGCGACCGCAAGTACCAGGCGATTCTCCCCCTCAAGGGCAAGATCCTCAACGTCGAAAAAGCCCGCTACGACAAAATGCTTGGACACGAAGAAATTCGCGCCATCATTACCGCTCTCGGCACCGGCATCGGCAAAGATGACTTCGATGCAGGCAAGCTTCGCTATCACAAAGTGATCCTCATGACCGACGCGGATGTGGACGGCTCCCACATCCGCACGCTGTTGCTCACGTTTTTCTTCCGCCACATGAAGGAGTTGATCGAACGCGGCCACATCTACATCGCTCAGCCTCCTCTCTACCGGGTGAAACGCGGCAAAACGGAGAAATACATTCGTGACGAGCGCGACTTCGCGCACGAATTGATGAAGCGCGCCACCGAGGACCATGTTGTGAAGGCGAAGGAAGGCGTGTCGCTCGAAGGAGCGGGCCTGACCAAATTCCTCCTCAATGTGCAGGAGTATGAAGCCGCCGGGGCAAAGCTGGGCCGGCGATTGCGCGAGCCCGGCTTGGTCGAATTGTTGGCGGAGAGCGGCCTCGAAAAGAAGACGGATTTCGAAGACAAGAAAGCTCTCGAAAAACTTCTGAAAGAAATCGAGAAGGCCAAGCTCAAACTCGAAGGAAAAGTTTCCTTCGATGAAGAGCACAGCCTTTACGAAATCCAGTTCGGCCCGCCCCACAACCAGAAGGTGAACTGGGCGCTGGCCTCGACTGCGGATTACAAGCGTCTGCGCGGGCTCACCAAGCAGATCGAGGAGTTCAACAAGCCGCCTTTCACCGTGGCGCGCAACGGCGACAAAGTGAGCAAAGAAAACGTCCACGACGTGCTCCACTATGTTGTGGAAGATGCAAAGAAAGACTTCACGATCACGCGATTCAAGGGCCTCGGTGAAATGAATGCGGAGCAGTTATGGGAAACCACCATGAACGCGGATACGCGAACGCTCCTGCAAGTGAAGCTCGAAGACGCGGTCGCCGCCGAGGATATCTTTTCGACCCTGATGGGCGAAAACGTCGAGGCGCGGCGCAAATTCATCGAGGACAACGCGCTCGAAGTCGTGAACCTGGATATTTAGAATCTCCCGCATGTTCTATCAGATTGGTTGGACGACATTGCCGGGGCTGCGCGGATTGAGTTGCAGCGGGTTTCGCGCGACGCCCACTGTAGCGCCGGACAACGAGCATGGCGTTGCCGTTGAGTTTGCTGACGATGCCGATCGCGACATTTTCATGAAGCAACTTGAGGAACAGTTTGAGCCTCGGCGCTTCACAAATGCGGGAGACGCCTTCGATGCCGTGAAGTCCTGGAGTCTTGAGAACGCTGCCAAGAGCAAGGGAGGTCGAGCCTGATGACCAATCCAAGCGAAAGGACAGTGCGAATCCTGACGCGCAACACGGAAACCCTCTTGCTTTCCAAGGATGAAGAGTATGTCTACTGGCAGAACCGGTCGCCACTCGAGCGATTATTGGCAATGCAGGAACTGAGCTTTGCTTTCTTTGAGGAGCGGGATGAAGCTGAAATTAGACGGCAATTTTTGCGATCTCCTGTCTGCCTTTCGCGCGTGTAACGTCAGGTATCTGATAATTGGCGGTTGGGCCGTGAGCATTCATGCCCAGCCTCGCGCTACCCAGGATATGGACATCTTTGTGAGTCCTGATCCGGGCAACATCGAGGCGGTGCATGAAGCGTTGATCCGGTTCGGAGCCCCGCTGAAAAACATGGATAAGAGTCAATTTCTGGAGTCAGGCACATTCTTCCGAATCGGGGCACCGCCTTGCCAAATAGATATCTTCCCGGGAATTCCCGGAGTGCATTTTGAGGCGTGCTGGGTAAACCGCGTAGAAGTGCTCTTGGATGCGGAAAACGGCCTATCCGCGAATGTCATCTCCGCACAGGATTTGATTGCCTCAAAACTCGCAAGTGGAAGAGCGCAGGACCTTGCGGATGCTGAAGCGATTAAAAGGGCACAGCAGCAAAACCCGAAGGGTTGAAAGTTTTGCCGGAAACGCCCGGCGCCCAGGGTGGAACGGCGTGGTCCGTCGAGCCTTAAGGCAGTGGGCGATGTTGTCCTGGCGAGTGGCGTAAAAAGCGAGGGGAAATGGCGGACGAAACCAACAAGTCGATACTCCTTCCAGTCGATATCGAAGCCGAGATGAAGAAGTCCTATCTCGACTACTCGATGAGCGTCATCATCGCGCGCGCGTTGCCCGACGTTCGCGACGGCCTCAAGCCCGTGCAGCGCCGCATCCTCGTGGCCATGAACGACCTCGGCCTGGCCTCCAACCGCGGCTACCGGAAATGCGCGAAGATTTGCGGCGACACCTCCGGCAACTACCATCCGCACGGTGAAGCCGTCATCTATCCTGCGCTGGTGCGCCTGGCGCAGGACTTCAACATGCGCTACCCGTTGATCGACGGCCAGGGAAATTTCGGCTCCGTCGACGGAGATCCGCCGGCGGCCATGCGGTATACGGAAGCGCGCCTCGCCAAGCTGAGCGAAGACATTCTCGCCGACCTCGAAAAGGAGACTGTCGATTTCGTTCCCAACTTCGATCAGACACGGGAAGAACCGTTTGTCCTCCCTTCGCGCATCCCGAATCTGCTCGTCAACGGCGCGAGCGGCATCGCCGTTGGAATGGCCACGAACATTCCGCCGCACAATTTGCGCGAAATTGTGGAAGCGGCCATCGTGCTGCTCGATAAACCGGATACGCCGCTGAAGGAAATCATGAAGCTCGTGCCCGGCCCGGACTTTCCGACCGGCGCATACATCGCCGGCCGCGAAGGCATCGAAGCCGCGTACAAGACGGGTCGCGGCAGCTTCATGATGCGCGCCAAAGCGGCCATCGAGGAAGTCGGCAAGGACCGCGAAAATATCGTGGTCACCGAAATCCCTTACCAGGTGAACAAGTCCAAACTCATCGAGCGCATTGCCGAACTGGTGCAGACCAAGAAAATCGAAGGCATTGCCGACGTCCGCGACGAGTCTTCCCGCGAAGGTATGCGCGTGGTCATCGAGATCAAGCGCGGCGAAGAATCGCAGCTGATTCTGAATAATCTTTTCAAGCACACCCAGATGCAGGAATCGTTCGGCATGATTCTGCTCGCCATTGTGGGCGGCCAGCCGCGAGAACTCGGCCTGATTCCTCTGATTAGACTCTTTCTTGAGCATCGCCGCGACGTCGTGATTCGACGCACGCGTTACGAACTGCGCAAGGCCGAAGAGCGCGAACACATTCTGGTTGGCTATCAGGTTGCGCTAGATCATCTCGACGCCGTCATACGCATCATCCGTGGTTCTTCGAGCCGCGGCGAAGCCAAGCAGAACTTGCTCAACTATTTTTCCGAGCAAGACGTCACCATTACCGAAAACGGGAAATCCAGGAAGATCGAAGGAGTCAAGCTGGATGGCCGGAAGTACCGTGTCGCCGGGCTCGAAGGCGAAATCACTCGTTCCGTATCTGACGGTCTGACGCCAGTTCAAGTCGACGCCATCCTTGAGCTGCAGCTCCACCGCCTCACGCAGCTCTCGGTCGATGAAATTCTCAAGGAATTGAAGTCCATCCGCGAACAGATCGCCGAGTTGAAAGAAATCCTCTCGAGCGAAAAGAAACTGAAGCAGGTGATCACCGCGGAGCTGCGCGAAGTCCAAAAAGCCTATGGCGACGATCGCCGCACCCAGATCGTTGACAAGGTCGACGAGATCAAGCTCGAAGATCTGATCGCCGATACGGAAATGCTGATCACCGTCAGCCACGCGGGCTATATCAAGCGCACCGCGGCGGATACTTACCGGCACCAGTCGCGCGGCGGCAAAGGACGCATCGGCGCGCGCACCAAGGAAGAGGACTTCGTAGAGCATCTCTTCATCGCTTCCGCGCACAGCTATATCCTGCTCTTCACCTCGAAAGGCCGCGTCTACTGGCTCAAAGTCTATGAGTTGCCCGAGGCGGCGGCGGCCACGCGGGGTAAAGCAATTTCCAGCCTCGTAAAATTCCAGGAAGACGAAAAGCTCACGGCTCTCGTCGCGGCGCAAAATCTCGAGGAAGAGGGCCGCTTCGTCTTCATGGCCACGAAGAGCGGCACTGTGAAAAAGTCGGCGCTGACGGAATTCTCCAATCCGCGTTCGACGGGAATTATCGCCATCAACCTGGACGGCAAAGACGAGCTCATCGGCGCCAAGCTGACCGACGGGAAACAGATGATTTTCCTCGCTAGCCATGAAGGCCAGGCCATTCTTTTCCGCGAGACGGAAGTTCGCCCGATGGGGCGCAATGCCGGCGGCGTAAATGGCATGGACCTCGACAAGGACGATTACGTCGTCAGCATGGACGCGGTCCAGCCGGATTTCGAGATCATCGCCAAGGAACACAAAGTCACCACGCAAAATCTCGAAGAGCTTGAAAACGAACAGATCAAGGACTCGCTGGTGACGCTGATGCTCACGGTTGCGGAAAAGGGCTTCGGCAAGCGCACTCCGCTGGCGGAATACCGAATCACTTCCCGAGGCGGCAAGGGCGTCGTGAATATGAAGACGACCGACCGCAACGGCTCCGTCGTCTCGACGTTGCAGGTGACAGAGGAATCCGACGTCATGATCATCACGCACGGCGGGAAAGTGATCCGCGTTCACGCCAATGAAATTCGCGAAGCGGGCCGCTCCACCCAGGGCGTGCGTTTGCTGCGGCTCGAGGAAGATGATTCTGTCGCCGCCGCCGCCGTTCTCCAGGAAGAGCAGGAAGAAGAAAAGAAGTAGCAAATAGACGTCCAAGGGGCGCGGCATGCCGCGTCCCTCCTGCAACTCTCCGATAGTGTTAGAATTCTTTTCCTCATGAAGATCACCCGAAGATTGTTTGCGCTGTTACTGATTTTCTGTGCGCCCCTGCTCTGGCTCTCTCGGGCGCAAACACCGGAAAAACCCGCTTCCAATGGCCAATACATCGCGTTCGTCGGCACGTACACCTCAAAAACGAGCAGTAAGGGGATTTACGCATACCGCTTCGACGCCAACAAAGGCCAACTCACGCCAATCGGCGTTGCGGCCGAAGCTGTAGATCCTTCCTTCCTGGCCGTGAACCCCAACGGCAAGTACCTCTACGCCGTAAACGAGATCGGCAATTTCAACGCCGAAGTCAGCGGAGCCGTTAGCGCGTTCGCCATCGATGCTAAAACCGGCGCGCTCAAATTTTTGAATCAGGTTCCTACACGCGGCGCGGGTCCCTGCTATGTTTCGCTCGACAAATCCGGCTCCTTCCTTCTCGTCGCCAATTACGACAGCGGCAGTATCGCGTCATTTCCCGTACGCGGTGACGGCAGTCTTGCAACCGCCAGCGGGTTCGTTCAACACTCCGGCACCGGGCCAGACAAGGAACGTCAGGAGGGTCCGCACGCCCATTGGATCGGCACATCGCCGGACAATCGCTTCACTTTGGCGGTGGATTTGGGGCTTGACCAGGTCATTGTCTATGGGTTCGACCCGGATAAAGGAGTTTTCACCCCGATGCTTTCCGGATTTGCGAAGGTCAAGCCGGGATCCGGCCCGCGGCATTTGGCGTTTCATCCAGACGGCAAGTTTGCTTATGTACTGAGCGAGATGGCTTCCTCGGTGACAGTTTTCTCGTATAAGCCCAAGACCGGCTCTTTTTCAGTTCTCCAAGCCGTTTCAACTCTGCCGAATGATTACTCCGGCCCGAAAGAAGCCGCCGAGATTGCCGTGCACCCATCCGGGAAGTATCTCTACACTTCGAATCGCGGTCACGACAGCATCGCCGTTTTTGCAATCGATCAAAAAAAAGGTACGTTGAAATCTCTCGGACAGGTTTTGACCGGCGGCAAAACGCCTCGGCATTTCGCGATTGATCCCACTGGCACGTACCTGCTGGCGGAGAACCAGGAATCCAACAACATCGTCGTTTTCCACATTGATCCAGCAACCGGCAGCCTGACGCCGACGGGGCAGACCGTAGACGTGCCTTCGCCGGTGTGCCTCACGTTTGTGCAAGCTCAATGAAATTAAAACGGAACATTCGTTGACGCCGCGCGAAGAAATGGATCTGCTGGTCCGCGTCGTTTCCCGCATTGCTCAGACCCAACTGGAGAAAGGCGGATTTATTCCCTTTGGCGCAACTCTCGGTGCTAGCCGGGACGTGCAGTTGTTACTTCCGAACAGCGCCAAGGGAGAGATGACCATCGAGTTGGTTGACGCCTACTGGAGAAAACAGATGAGCAAAGCCATCGAGGCCGGCGGTGTGAGGGCCCTCTGCACCGTTGCCGATGTCCGCATCACAGATAGCGGCTCGAAACTCGTTCCGGGAGTGTTCATTCACATCGAGCACTCGGCCGGGGATGCCGAAGAGCTTCTCTACCCCTATGCAAAAGATGAACTCTCCAACGTCTCTTTTCTGGAGGTAACGCGCGCCGATGCGGCTCTGCAGTTCTTCGCTCCCAAAGATGAAGCCCTGGGCAATTAGGCGAATCCATTTGATTGATGTTCCGTATTCTCGAGCGAGAATGCGAGCGCACGTTGCGAATACGGAAGGCGGCACGTCCGGCGGATGACAAACTCCTCAGAGAATCGTATCTTCTCCGCTTCCAACTGCGTTAAAATCCCGCGTTCGCAGCAGTTCCCAGGGAGATGGTCATGATCCGAGCATCATGGTTCCGAGTCATTCTATTCGCGATGTGCGTGTTTACTTTTGCTCCGGCCACATGGGGTGACGGCGAGACAGCGCCTGCGCGCGACGCCAGGCAGCCTGTGGATGAAGCGTACACGGCGAAGATCCACAAATACACCACGCAGCCATTCTTCACCTCACCGCTTGTCGATTACCTGCCGGCATCGAAAAACGTTCCGACTCCCGAAGCTGTCCTCGGGGACGTGGCTGGTGCGCCGGGCATCCTTCCCTACGCGGAAGATGTGTACAAGTACATGCGCATGCTTGAAAAAACCAGCCCGCGCGTGAAGGTCTTTTCGATCGGCAGGACGGAAGAGGGACGGGAGATGATCGCCGTGGCCGTTTCGTCGCCCGAGAATTTGAAAAACCTCGATGAAAATCGGGCGCGCCTCGCCAAGCTCGCCGATCCCCGCACAATCAAACTGGATGATGCAGAAGCTGACCGCATTGTCGAGCAAGCCGTGCCTGTGTATTACATCACGGGAACCATCCATTCCCCGGAAACCGGCGCACCGACGGCCCTGATGGAGTTGGCGTACCGCCTGGCCGTCGACGAAAGCCCCTATGTTCGCGAGATCCGCGACGGCATGATCACGCTCATCACACCGGTCGTCGAGGTCGATGGCCGCGACCGCATGGTAGACATCTACCGCTGGCACCTTTCCCATCCCAAGGATTTTTATCCCCCGCTGATTTACTGGGGCAAGTACGTGGCCCACGACAACAATCGCGATGCCATGGGCATGACTCTCAAGCTCACGGAAAACGTGCTTAAGACCTATGTCGGCTGGAAAGCTCAGGTGCTTCACGACCTGCACGAGTCCGTGCCTTACCTGTACGACAACACTGCCGGCGACGGCCCCTTCAACGCCTGGGTCGATCCTATTCTCACCGACGAATGGGAAATGATTGGCTGGCGCAACGTGGCGGACATGACCAAGTTCGGGATGCCGGGCGTCTTCACGCACGGGGTCTTTGACACGTGGTCGCCTGGATATCTCATGTTTATCGCTGCTATGCACAATGGCATTAGCCGGCTCTATGAAACATTCGGCAACGGTGGTGCCGACACATTGGAGCGCACACTTGATCCAGAGGAGTATGCACGCACCTGGTACCGGCAAAATCCGCCGCTTCCGAAAACTCTTTGGTCGCAACGTGACAACAACAATTATGAAGAGACCGGACTCCTCACCTCGCTTCATTATTTCAATGAAAACAAGCGGCTCTTCTTGAAGAATTTTTATCTCAAGGCGAAGCGATCTGTCATCAAGCCCAGCGAGGAAGGCCCTGCCGCTTATGTTTTTCCTTCGGACGATCCGCGGCTGGACTCCCAAGCCGAGCTCCTGCGCGTCCTGCAAAAACAGGCCGTGGAAATTTCACGCGCGACAGCCTCTTTCTCCGTGAAGCTGCCCGCAAAAAAGACGCCAAAGTCCGACAAAAATAAAGACGCAAAAGAAAAGGAAACCACGCCCGCCCCAACGACCCGCGAATTTGCCGCAGGCAGCTATATCATTCGCATGGACCAGCCCTATTCGCGAATCGCCGATGCCCTCCTCGATTACCAATACTGGAGTCCGGACGATCCTCAGAAGACTCCGTATGACGACACCGGCTGGACTTTCGGCGAACTCTTCGACGTGCAGGTGACTCGCGTAACCGATCCGAAAGTTCTCGATGCTCCCATGGAGCGCGTGAAGGAAGTCCGCGCGCCTGCGGGCGTGAGCGGCGAGGGCTCAATCTTCGCAATCAATAACAACGCCGAGCCTACTCTAGCGACGCTTCGCTACAAACTGCGCGACGCTTCCATTGATGCCGCAGAGGAGCCGTTCGAGAGTGGGGGCAAAAAATTCGACCGCGGAACTTTTCTCATTCGCAGCGTAACCCGCGAAAAACTCCTCGACGCCATTTCCAGCCTCGGTTTGACGGCGGTCTCGATCGCCGCGCCCCCCTCCGTCAAGACGCACCCCGTCCGCGCTGCACGGATCGCCCTCGTTCACACCTGGCTCAGCACGCAGGCGGAAGGCTGGTGGCGCATTGCCCTCGATAACCTCGACATACCGTACGACTACATCAGCACGCAGACCGTTTCCAAAGCCAGCGACCTGAACGCCAAATACGACGTCATTCTTTTTCCGCCCGTCGGTTTTTTCGCGGGCCCGACGCTGATCATCACTGGCCTTCCGAGCGCCTGGGGGAATCCACTCCCGTGGAAGAACACGCCCGAAACTCCAAACCTCGTCGGCAAGAATGATTCGACGGATGACATGCGGCCCGGCCTCGGCTGGGATGGCGTGGAACATCTCCAATCCTTCGTGCAGAAAGGCGGAGTTCTCCTTACCGCTACGGACACTTCACGCTTTGCTCTGTCCATCGGCCTCGCCGACGGCGTCAGTGTCGGCAATGCGCAGCGCATGAAGATCATCGGCTCCGTTGTCGGCACGAGGCTTGTTGATGGCGCCAGCCCCATCGCCTATGGCTTCGACGAAAAGCTCTCCGCCTATTGCGACAACGGCCCGATTTTTTCGCTCAGCAGCATTGCGGGTGCACGCGGCTTCCGCCGTCTAGGCAGCGAAATGCACACTCGCCCCACCGGCCGCGGAACCATGGACGATCCGGATTTCACCGTTGGCCGCCCCATCGTGGAAGCCCCGGAAGAACCCAAATCCGAAATCTGGGAGACTCCGCCCGTAACAGACGAGCAAATGCACAACAATTTTCGCGTGATTCCTCCCGCTGATCGCGCGCGGGTTATCTTCCGCTATGCGGACAGCAAGGACCTGCTCATTTCCGGGCTTGTTGCTGGCGGCGATGAAATCGCGCAGCATCCCGCGGTAGTGGACGTACCCACAGGCAACGGCCACGTCGTGCTTTTTTCCATTAATCCGGTCTATCGCGGCGAAACGCGTGGCACATATTCTTTGGTACTCAACACCATTCTGAATTTCGATAGCCTCAACGCCGGCCGCAAGCTGGCCGAGAAATAGCTGAAAGTGTCAACCAGGCCCCCTGCGAATTTTGTAAGTGTTGCATATAAAGGAGTTAGTTAAATTCTAAGCCCTTTAGAATCAACACTTAAACGGCGGCGAGGTAAGTGTTGATTCTGAACAGGTTAAGCTCGCATAGAGCCATCGACCTTGCCAGGCGGTGCCTGCTGACTTGCATCTGTGTAAAACTGTCGAATGGTTGGCGTTGGGGAAATTGAGGCTCTTGAAGTAGAATCCCGCCCACCATGGCGAAGCGCAAAGCAAAGAAGCGGCTGGCCCGTCCCCGCAAATCCAAACGAGCAAGCGGCTCCAAGCTCCCGAAGGATGCCATAACGTTGATCGTGCAGCTTCGTCCCCGCGAAGCGCAGGAAACTCTTCTGGAGGCGGAACTTCGGGCTTTGGTCGGTCCCACGCGGAAAGAGGAAGGCTGCCTGACCTACGACCTGTATCGCTCAGCCGAAGGTCCAAGCGCGTTCTTGCTCCATGAAGTTTGGGCAAGTCGCGATGACCATTCGCGCCACACAAACACACCACACTTTCTGCGCTGGAATGCCCGTAAGGACTCGCTGCTCTCCTCGCGCGACGTCACATTCTGGAAACAAATTGTCTGATTTTGTTGTGCGGGAACTTCAGCCTTCCGGCGGAGCGACGTAATAACCCGGGCGCGCGCGTACTTTCAAATCCTTCCGAACAAGCTGTACTTTAATTTCGTGGTAGCCGAGGTCTCGGCCATCTGTTGGGGTGTAGCTGATCGTGTATTGCGCGTGCAATTCGCCGCCGATTTCGTCGATGGCTTTCTCTATCGACCGGTCTTTAAAGGTAGATAGATAGGCTCCGCCGGTAGCCGTTGTCGCCACTTCCAACGGCCGATCTTTCACTTCGCCCTCGATATGCTCTACGGCCCAAATGGCAAGCCCAAGGAGGTCGACACCGCCGCCCCCGCTAGCCTCTCCTACCGACGGCGTAGGGGCCATCCCTGGAGGTGGCGGCAGCGATGATATTCCCGGCGGAGTGATCGGCTGCGGTTGGTTAGCTCTTGGCTTCCCGCGCAATTCCGCGCGGGTCGTGGAAAGCCCCACAGTATAGATCGTCACGTTCGCCAACTGCGCCTTTCTCAGCACTTCGCCGAGCTTCGTTTCGCTGCCGATATCCTTTGCTTCGGAGACGATCAGCAGCACGCGCCGCCGCCCGGGCTTTCCTAAAGTCGGCTGCGGCAGACTACTGAGCATATCCACGCCTACGGCCATGGCGTCGTAAAGCCTCAATCCGGAAGTTCCCGTTTGCAACTGCGACACGGTGTTTTCAATGGAATCGTGATTGGTCGTGAAGTCCTGGAGCTTGTCGACGGAATCATTGAAGCCTACCACGGCACCTTCGCCGTAGGGGCCAATCACCGTCTGCGTGAATAGAATCCCCGTCTTGCGCATCGCCGGCATCATCGTCTCGATGCGTGAACTCGTCTCCATCAAGACCACGACCGAAGCCGGATCGCCTCCAAGATCGAAATGTGAAATCTTCTGCTCCACGCCGTTGTCGGTAATCCGAAAATCTTTGGATTCCAGGCTGTGCACCATCTCGCCGTTCGCGTTGCGCACTGTCACCGGCATATTCACCAATGCGACTCCGACCTTCACCTTTGCCTGCGGCGGGGCTTGTTGTACGGGCTGGCCTGGCCTCGGCGCAATTGGCCCTACGGGTGCCTGCGCGTTTACCGACACGGCATAAGTAAGAAGAACAACGGTCAACCCACCGCATTTACGCATTTTTTCCCGCATTCCACCACCGGCTGAAACTGTCTGGACCTCCCAGTGTACTCAATTCGACGCAGTCTCGCCGGAAGACGTTGCCGCGAGCGCCCGCGATTCCTACAATGATGGATTGCACCTATCGGAGAGAACAAGCCATGTCCGCAGGACATCCCAAGCTGAAGCCGCAGCACGCCCCCAAGGCGCCGCATGAAGATCCCAGGTTCCTGGAGAGTACTCCCGCCAGGCCTCTGCGCATTCTCGCGGAGTATCTCCATCCCCTCGTGCAGCTCAAGCGCGAGGGCATCGCCGACACCATCGTCATGTTTGGTTCCGCGCGAATCGAGTCGCATGAGACGGCGAAGGCGCGCTGCACGCGCTTGAAAAATGAGAACCTCAAGAAGCTTTCTGCGGCTGCGCGAGCCAGACATCTCGGCGAAGTTCGCCACGCCAAGAGCCTTCTTGAGATGTCCCGCTATTACGAGGAAGCGCGCCAACTCTCGCACAAGATCACGTCCTGGTCGCTGACGCTCGGGCCGCGCCCGCGGCGCTTCGTCATTTGCTCTGGTGGAGGTCCCGGCATCATGGAAGCCGCCAATCGCGGAGCTAGTGAAGCCGGCGGCAAGTCCATCGGCCTTTCGATCGAGCTTCCGCATGAGCAATTCGCCAATGCGTACATCAGCCCGGAACTCAGCTTTAATTTTCATTATTTCTTCATGCGCAAACTCTGGTTCGCGCAGATCGCCAAGGCCCTCATCGTTTTTCCCGGCGGCTTCGGCACCATGGATGAGCTTTGGGAAATGCTCACGCTGCTGCAAACCGGCAAGCTTGCAAAGCACAACATCATCCTGATTTACGGCCGTAAATATTGGGACAAAGTTCTCAACTGGCAAGCCATGGTGAATTGGGGCACCATCAACGAGGAGGAGTACAAGATGCTTCAGTTTGCGGACAGCGTGGACGAAGCGTTCAATTATATCCGTGCCGGTCTAGAAAAATATCATATGGAAGTTGACCCGTTTTTGCAGGCCTATTAAGCCGCCGCCCTTAAACTTTTTTGTTTCTTCTATTTGAGCGTGACGAGATTTTTGCGTCCCTCGCGTGTTTAATACCAGGTACGTCCCCCAACCCCGGCCGGGACAAATTCAGGAGGGAAAGTAGAATGAACATCTACTTGAAACAGAACTCTAAGTTCGGCAGGGCGGCGCTCGCAGCGGCCGCACTGGCCGGGTTACTTGCCTTCACTGGAGTGCCCAGCGCAAAGGCGGATAGCGATGACTGCCAGCGCCGCGTTATCCGGGCCGACCACAAACTCCACGAGGCCGTGGAACACCATGGATGGGACAGCAGACAGGCAGACCGTTGGCGTCATGAACTGCACGAGGCACGGGAACGGTGCTGGCGACTGAACCATCGCTGGTGGGATGAGGACGGCCACCGCTGGCGCAGCGATCACGACTGGGATGACCGCGACCACGATCATGACCGCCACTAAATGCTAGCGGGAAGCAATTCCCAGGGCGCAACGATAAATTCGTTGCGCCCATTTTCATTTTCACCGCCAGCCATGCGCTGTCAGCAGATGACAGGATCTGGACTTCCGTTGGCTGATTCGAATGAGAGGGGAACAAAAAAGCGAGGCGCGAACTTTGCGCCTCGCTTTGATTTTCGCATTTCGGCGAGAGTCAGTTTCTCGCGCCCGTCAATTCATCGGAAAAAACAGCTTCAAAGCGCCGCTCTTCGTCCTGGTCATGCAGCAGAACGACGGGAACCACGCGCAACGATCGCTTGCACGAGTGGCACTGCGTTACTTCACCTTGCAGATCCTGCAAGAAGCCGTCTGTGAACCGATACAGCGTCCGTTCGCGCCGGGCATTCTTTTCGTCTCGCGCCCCGCAGTACGGACAGACAAACTCAACCTTGTCCCGCTGCGGATCGCGGTCTAGAGCAGCCCAACCCGTGCGGCGCACTCCAATTGTTTCCACATTACGCCGATCCATCGGGATAACCCTCCTTCAGATCCACGTCCACAAGCATGGGATGCGCGGCGGGGCAGTTCCGATTCATCGAAGTAAAGACTGTATAATCAACGAGATATGATACCCCTGGGAAGCTCCTGCTTCCGCTACACGCCGACCCTTCGCAGTTCCGCCTCAGGATCCTCACAAAGGCGCGTGGATTTTTCGCAAGTTTGTAGCACAAATTAATCGGCTTCTGCGTCCTCAATTGGGTGCTGGCCAGTTTCCGATTACTCGACCACACAGGAGTTGACCTGTCGCCCCGGCCAACAAGCTCCTGACAAATATCCTCCAGTCGTGGAAAGAGATCTATCTGTGCGCGGTAGTCTTACTTTCCTTGGTTCTGCGCGGGACGTCTTGAAGCTTCATCTTGTCCGAACGGCAGACTTTTCGCCTCACTTGCCTGGCAAATTCCCGACAAGATTCAGTATTTCTCTTTCAGCTTCGGCGGATTGGGCCGGCTTGCCGGCGGCACTATACCGTTCTCGCGGAGATAGATGGTCAACTGGCCGTAGTGATCGGCCACATGCCAAGCCGAAACAATGGCTAGCCCCAGGCGCGTGTTGGGTCCCGCGTACGGCCCCTCAATCGGATCGTACATATTTTTTGCGGTGATTTCGGCCAAGGATTTTTTCAGAGCTGTGAAGGAGTCACGCAAATAGGTAAGCGATTCGGCAGGCGTTTTTGCCGGGCTTGGACCACCCTTGTCACACGCGTCGGGCGGTTTTGTGCCGTCCAACTCTGCGGCGAACGCAAGATTAGCGCAAGCCACGTGTTTCACCTGCTCGGCAAAAGTGCGTACCTCCGCGGGCCCGAATCCCGGCTTCTCGTTCTTGAACAATCCAGGCGCAGGGCGGTAGTTCCATTTGTCCTCGGGCATAGCTTCGGCCACCGAACGGAATTCATACTCTTGAAAGCCAAAGAAGCGCGTGAACGCCTTGCCCGGAGTCTCGTTCTTGCTCAACTCCGCGGCTGTTGGCTGTTTCTGTTCCTGTGCGCCCAAAGTGAGGCCAAGCGCCAGCAACCAAACCCCAAGTAAACTCGCCTTGCAAATAGTACGCATCCGTGGCACCTCCACATCCGCAAGTCTATTCCCTTTGGGCCGGCATACCTATTTTTCCCTCTGAGGTTTCAGGCGGAGCCTTCCCTCATGCGTGCCACACTTTTAGTTTCAGTCTTTTCAGCTCCTCATCAAGCCGTTACCGCAAACTTGAAGTCCAGGTACGGGCCCTGTCAGGTTTCGCGTGATCCGGGACAAATAAGGACCTGCGGGCGTGATCAAGTCAGCCTCGCCGAGCTGCCTCGATGGCGGCGACGTCGATCTTCTTCATCGTCATCATCAACTCGAAGGCGCGTTTTGCTTCACCGCCGCCAGCCGCAAGCGCATCGGTTAGTGCGCGCGGAGTGATCTGCCAGGAGAGGCCCCAGCGGTCCTTGCACCAACCGCAGTCGCTTTCCGCTCCGCCATTGCCGACGATCGCCTTCCAGTAACGGTCCGTCTCTTCCTGATTGTCCGTCGCGATCTGGAAGGAAAAGGCCTCGGTGTGCCGGAACGCCGGGCCGCCGTTGAGACCGAGACAGGGAACGCCCACGACGGTGAACTCCACCATCAACACATCGCCCTTCTTGCCGCCCGGATAATCACCGGGAGCCGCGTGAACCGCGGTTACTTTGCTATCCGGAAAGATGGAGGCGTAGAAGCGCGCCGCCTCATGCGCGTCCTTGTCGAACCACAGGCAGATTGTGTTCTTTGGCTTCATGTTCGTGTGCTCCTTGTGCTCGATCACGGCGAGCGCCACTGTCTTTGCTTCGGTCCGTATCAGTGAACACCAGATGATCGGCTGATCTGCTGCGGCCGACGTCTCAAATTGGTCGCGGCCAGTCCCGCCTTTCTCCATCATATCGCTGGCCGTGATTAACTTCGAGTTCCGAAGCTAGGACAGGCCGATTTCCGAATGCTCGCGATCCAGGTTCCTTCCGATGGCAGCCCACGCAAATCGGCGTAGCCTTTATCGATCTTGCCACGATAGCCGCCGAACCCGAAGTTGGCCGGAAGCGAGGTGCTGGAAAGTTGGGCTGGAGCGCCTTACACTTGTACGATTCACGCGGTTGCTGGAAAAGTAGCCTTGGCCAAAGGAACTTTACCGGTAAGACTAATCAGGAGTTACGAAAGTTCAGTCGCGGAGTTTGAGCGAGGCAAAGGTTCGGGCGCGCGCTCGGCAGATACAGCGCCACCGAGCCGCGCCAGGAAAAAGCCTAGAAGCGGAGCGATGCAGGCCTGCCACACCAAGAAAAGAGAATAGAAGTTGTTCGCACTGCCGCTCGGCTGGCTTTGCGAGTATTCGTAGCGTTCCCCAATGCGAGTGGCTTTTAAGAGGTGCCAGATGGCAGTGCCCAGAGATGGTCCCAGCATCCAAGCGATCGCCCCGAGCACGCCGCTCAGAAAGCAACAGCCGACAACATAGATAGGCACGTACCTCCACCGCGCGCGATTGGGAAGAAAAAGAACGGCGGAAAGGAACACGATGCCGCCACCAACGACTCCGCCGGTGAAGCAGATCTCAAGGTCCCGAGCAACCTGTCGATTAACAGATGAGAGAAAAGCTAGAAATTGGGGAGCGTTCATACCGGCGGCGACTGCGCAGGCGTAGGCGAGCGTGCAAGACAGAAGGAAACCCATGGATCGCCAGACGGACCGGAAGCCGTGAAAAATCCACCAATGAACCACAAGAACGAAGCCAAAAATCGCACCGATGTATGTGACCATACTTCGTCCAGCGTCGCCAAACAGTTCGAGAAAGTGGCCACTCGCACAGGTAAGGAAGCCTGAGACGATTCCAGCAAGCGCCAGGGCTACATAGGAGGTGGATTTATCTGTAAGCATCTGACTGTACGAGATTGGGTAATTGACATTCTATCTAGGCTAGACCCGGCGGTCGAGTTGGTAGTCAGCTAAGCGCCTGGTAAACGCGCTTACCGGTAAAGTTGAATCGGCCAAAGGAACCTTACCGGTAGCCGTTACCGGAAACTGACCCTCTACCCTCCGCTGCTGCCGCTGGCGAACAAAAAGACAGCGTTTGCTGGTGCGCTGGGGAACTTGTCCATCTCCCTGGTGTCCAACTTAACTGAGGACGCGCGCACCTCACATCCCTGCGAGCGCGGCGCCGGTTTCCTGCGGTAGTTGAGCAACCCACAGGAAGCCGGCGTCGCAAAAATTCCTGTACCGCCTCGCAGAA
>Ga0209166_10000441_pt1 | contig 46633 bp, 31 predicted proteins | sample Coa_R1_3_FD_187151 | JGI IMG/M metagenome (GOLD analysis project Ga0209166, IMG submission 187151) | Surface soil microbial communities from Centralia Pennsylvania, which are recovering from an underground coalmine fire - Coalmine... | ecosystem: Environmental > Terrestrial > Soil >...
TGTGTTCTCTGGCGTTGCTGAAAATTCCCGCGCGCCAAAGCATAAGAAGAGGAAGCCCGGTAAAAACGGCAAGCGTGAAGATCATCAACAACTGATAGAAGATCATCCACACGAAGTACCGGGTACCGTAGTCCTTGCGCCGGCCCCAGAATTCACGAATCCTGCACTCTCCGCTCAATACCGAGTCAAAAAGAATAAAGCGGAATACGCTGTGCACGTAAAGTAATAAAAATAGCAGGGCCACCAGCAGCAGGACACACAAAGCAATCCACGGCAGCATGTTCCGGAGCGCGCCCCAGTGCGGAGCAGAAGCCAGGAAATGTCTGCTCGTCTGTCCGCCGCTCCCATTCCCGCCGGGCGCGCTGAAATTAAAGCTATAACTGCTGAATTCACCGGCAAAGAACGCCACCACCGCCATTCGCCACCAGAAAGAAAAACGGAAAGGCTTAAGCAACTGCTGCTGCGCCCGTTGTACGGAGGGGGTGATCGAATCAATCGCTGAGAGCGGTCTGAGGGGCGCAGCCAAGGTGGTCTCTGGAAGAGAGCTACACCTTACTTTCAGTGAACAAAAAAGTCAATGTGAGGAAGCCCATGCTGATCCATGGGGTATAGCTGCCGATGCACGGGCTGGAGCTGAGTGGTTCATCTCACGACAATTAGCTTCTGCCCTTTGGCCACCACCCGCCCAATTTCTGCTACGGGAACATTCTTGTTTTGCAATCTATCCTTAAGCTTCGCGGCATCCGCAAGGGCAACAGAAATCAGCAATCCTCCCGCCGTCTGTGGATCATAAAGCAGCGTCTTACGCTCTTCATCGGTCTGCCCCGAGTACTCCACCACGCACTCGGCAAACTCGCGGTTGGCCTTCAGCCCTCCGGGTATATGCCCGGCGCGCACACACTCCAAAGCACCTGGAAGCAGCGGGACCTTCGACGCTGTAATTTCCAGGCTCACTCCGCTGCCCAGCGCCATCTCGCGCCCATGGCCTATCAGCCCAAAGCCGGTAACGTCGGTCATGGCATGGACCTCAGAATCTCCGTTCGTAATCGCCTCAGCTGCGGTTCGGTTTAGCGTGGTCATCGAAGCGGTCGCAGCTTCAATCCACGGCTGCTCGGCTTGTTGTTTCTTGATGGCTGTCGAGATCACCCCAGTGCCCAGAGCTTTCGTGAAAAGCAGCGCATCGCCGGGCTGGGCTCCGGAATTCGTCAGCACGCGCTGCGGATGGATCGTGCCCGTCACCGCGTAACCAAACTTGATCTCGGGATCGCGAATGCTGTGGCCTCCAATCACAGTGCAATTGGCCTCCATCATCTTGGAGAGGCCGCCGGCGAGTATCCTCTCTAGAATTTCCAAGTCTCCCTTTTCGGGAAAGCACACCATCGCCAGCGCACTCAGCGGACGCCCGCCCATTGCGTAAACATCGCTAAGGGCATTCACGGAGGCGATTTGGCCAAAGGTGTACGGATCATCTACAACTGGAGTAAAAAAATCCACCGTCTGCACCAGCGCGTTATCAGGAGCAATTTGATACACGCCGGCGTCGTCGGCTTTGTCGAAGCCAACCAGCACATTTGCGTCTTGTTGCCGGGCTAATTTCCCAAGCACCGCGTCCAGCGCCGCCGGACTCAGCTTGCTCGCTCAACCCGCGGCTTTTACCGACTCCGTCAGGCGGAACGGTTTTGTCTCTTGCATATTCAGATTGTAAACGAGGAAGAATTGGTAATTGAGTAATCGGGTAATTGTGTAATTTGGCAACCGACTAATCAAGGATTGCAAGTTTGCAATTCTCAAATTACGCAATTACCCGATTACCAAATTCTTCAATGATTCAATGATCCGATGACTCAATCTATTCCGTTTCCACGTTCATCACTGTCAGCTTGGGAATCTGTTGGTTCCAGTCGGAAGAAACGTGGCTCAAGGTGAGCCGGAACTCGCGCGGCTGCTGCGGCTTCAGCGGAGCAATGCGCAGATCAACCGCCTGTGGATAAGGCCCGCCTCTGTCCAGCACCTGCAGCGGCAGCTCATCCTGCTGCACGATCTCTGCCATCGAGTTCTGGAACGTGGCCTCCACGGTTGCTTGATTCACGGTTTTATCGCCGGTATTCACCATCTGGCCTTCGATGTAGGTTACCGTTCCGCCCACAAAGTTTTCCGCCTGGCTGAGCTTCACGTCCTGCAGTTGAATGTGCGCCGCATAGGCGGAAGGCACACCCGTAGCCTGGCTTTGCGGCTTACGGGAGACCAGTATGAACAACCCTACAGCCACTGCCAGAAACACAAATCCTATGCCGATTGCCGGCCAGGCAATGTTGCTTTCTCGGTCCCGCTGACTTTTGAATACCGGTTCTTCTTGCGGTGTGGGTTGCTCGTCGGCCATCAGCCGAAATTGTACTAAATCGGGCCGCTTGCGGCCGTTGCTACAGCCAGGGAACTGTCCCTTTTACCGTTGAAACCACTTCAAACCCATGATAGCGTGAGCGGCAAATGGACACTTTAAAGAGCACTTTCATCGAGCGGCAAATCCGCCGCACCAACCGCAATCTCGTATTGGTCAATGGAATCCTGCTGGCCGGTCTCCTTGCGGTTGTGGCTTTGAACTACCGTTATGCCATCAACTTTATTCGTGGCCCAAAGGCTATCAGCACTGAAGACTTGCTGGCCATTCAAGATCCGCAGCAGCAGCCGCAATTTTTCGTGCAAGTCACCGGCGAGCGTCTCGTGTCTACCGGTTTTCGGGAAGTTGAGCGGCAGGTCGATGAATCTACCAAAAAAATCGAATCAGAGACCGTGCAGTACGACTACAAAATGCTCAAGATTGGCAAGCGCTGGCTGCTGGTAAAGGCTCCGGGCTCATCTGTCGCGACCAACTTCTCGGGTGCCCTCCTCAAAGATTCAGAAGGTGCAAACGTCATTGGCCAGATCGAGCAGGCGGAGCCGGGCCTCAAAGACCAGTTCCTGCCGTTCGTGCTCGATACGGTCAACTACCGCGACGACGGTTATTGGGCGCTGGGAATCGGCGTCCCCATACTTCTGTTGGTTGGGTGGAATTTAGCGAAATGGATTACCCGCACCTCTGACCGCTCCGCTCATCCCATCATCAAAAAGCTTCGTGCCTATGGCGAACCCGAAATGCTCAGCATCGAAATTGAAAATGAAATCACGCAGTCGCCTACGGCCATTGGGCCCGCCGTGATCACCCGCTCCTGGCTCTTCACGCCATTTTTCTTTGGACTCAAGATGGCCAGGCTGGCCGATGTAGTATGGATCTACAAAAAAGTGACCAAGCATTCTTATAATTTCATTCCCACGGGGAAAACCTATGCCGCGCTCGTGTGGAGCCGCTCGGGAGAGAGCGTCGATATCAGCATGAAAGAAAAGAAGACCGATGAGCTGCTGCAGGCAATTGCAACCCGTATCCCCTGGGTGGTCGCAGGATTCGACGACAAAATTCAGGCGCTGTGGAGCAGCAATCGCGCTGCCCTGATCCAGGCCGTGGAAGAAAGAAAGGCCAAAATGGCGTCTGCAGCCTCATCATCCGCCCATGCCTAGGAAGATAGGAAGAATTGAGTCATTGAACCATCGAGTCATTGGATGATTGAGTAATTGCAGAATCGGGTAATTGCGTAAGCAGAAGTTCGATGACTCAATGACCCGATGACTCAATGAATCAATGCCCCAATCTCTTCTACTCTCCCGCCACGGTCATGCCTTCAATCCGCAGCGTAGGCGAGGCCACCGAGCCGCGAAATTCCAGGTCACTCCCAATCTCACTGATGTTGTTGAACATCTCTTTGAGATTGCCGGCAACGGTAATTTCTTCGACGGGAAAAGTCAGTTCGCCGTCTTTGATCCACAAACCGCTGGCGCCGCGCGAGAAATCTCCGGTGACCAGGTTTACGCCAAAGCCCAGAAATTCGGTGACATAAAGGCCATCTTTAATTTCGCCAATGATGGTTTCTGGAGATTTACCGCAGGGCTGGAGAAAGAAATTTCCTCGTCCAATTCCCGGGGTTCCCGCCAGCCCCCGCGCCGCATTTCCGGTCGTCGCCAATCCCAGCTTGCGCGCGGTGTAGGTATTCAGCAGATACGAATTCAGCAATCCTTTGTCAATCACCACGGTGCGCCGTGTAGGCACGCCCTCCGAGTCGCACGGAGAAGTCCCAAAGCCTCCCGGCATCGTGCCGTCATCCACAATCGTAACGTTGTCGCCAAAAACTTTTTCGCCCAGCTTGCCGGTGAGAAACGAAGCATGGCGGTAAATAGCGTCGCCGTTGACCGCATCGAAAATCTCGCTCAACAATGAGCCTGCCGTCTGCTGGTCAAAAACAATCGGGACCTTGGTGGTCGAAACCTTGCGCGCGCCCAGCCGGCGCAGAGCGCGCTGGGCCGCGGTCTTGCCCACCGATTCCGGACCTTCCAGCTTCTTCAGTGTACGCGCCACCGAATACCAGTAATCGCGCTGCATCGCTGCGCCTTCGCTATGCGCGATTGGGGAGACCGCCACCGAACAGTACGAGCGCCGGTACTCATTTACAAATCCCAGGGAGTTGGCCAGCACTTTTCTTCCGGTTGCGGCATCAAAGCTGCCACCCTCTGAGTTGGTGATCCGCTTATCGGAATCGAGCGCGGCGCGTTCGGCGCGGCGCGCATAATCAATGCGGTCGGCGGCGGAAAGGGAATAGACATCGTCATAATAAAGTTGCAGATCGCCGCTGATGGCGCCAAGCTGCTCCGGTGCGGGCAATCCCGCATGGGGATCTTCTGAGGTCACCCGCGCCAGCGTCAGCGCCCCGCTGATCATCTGCTCGATGCCTTCGGGCGATAAATCGCTGGTATAGGTTGAAGCCGCCCGCTGCCCCAAAAAGACGCGTAACCCTGCCGCCTTGGCGCCAGCCTCTTTGAGTGTTTCTACCTCGCCCAGCCGCACCAGCGTAGAAAATTCGCTGCCCTCGCTGATCACCGCTTCGGCCGCGCTCGCGCCGCGCTGCATCACCTGCCGCACAACGTCGCTGGCAAGCTGCTTCAAATCTGCTTCGGTCTGTATTCTGTCCCGTGTTTGTACTTCTGCCGTCTTCATAATTTTGTAGTTTCTTAAGTAGTTTTCACCACGGAGACACGGAGACACGGAGGAAAATCAAATATATGAAATTTCATTCGCGAATCAAACCTCAATAGATTTCTGGACCGTTTAAAAAATGACAGGTTGGTGTTGATTTTGAAATGATTTTCTCCGTGTCTCCGTGCCTCCGTGGTGAATGACGAGTTAAGAGCCGGTTCCTCCCACCGTGAGCCGGTCGACTTTCAATGTCGGGATTCCTACTCCCACCGGCACGCTCTGGCCGTCTTTGCCACAGGTGCCAATGCCTTCATCCAGTTGCAGGTCATTGCCCACCATAGAGACCCTAGTCAGCACATCCGGTCCATTGCCGATCAAAGTAGCGTTGCGCAGCGGCGCCGTGATCTGCCCGTCTTCAATCATGTAGGCTTCCGACGCTGAGAAGACAAACTTGCCGTTGGTGATGTCCACCTGCCCGCCGCCAAAGTTCACCGCATACACCCCGCGTTTTACGGATTTAATAATATCTTCCGGCGAATCCTGTCCCGCCAGCATGTAGGTGTTGGTCATGCGCGGCATAGGGATGTGCTCATAGCTCTCCCGGCGTCCGTTGCCGGTATCGGCAATGCCCATCAGCCGCGCCGAAAGCTTGTCGCTGATAAAGTTTTTCAGGATCCCATTCTCAATCAAGACTGTGTTTTGTGTAGGTGAGCCTTCATCATCCACGTTGATCGAGCCACGCCGTGACGGCATGGAGCCGTTATCAACGATGGTGCACTTGTCGCTGGCTACTCGCTTGCCTTCCAGTCCCGCAAATGCCGATGTTTTTTTGCGATTGAAGTCAGCTTCGAGGCCGTGCCCAATGGCTTCATGCAGCAGGACTCCCGGCCACCCCGGCCCCAGCACAACTTCCATCTCTCCCGCTGGGGCGTCGATTGCGCCAAGCTGCACAATCGCCTGCCGTGCAGCTTCGCTGGCAAAGTGCTCCGGAGTTTTTTCGGTTTGGAAATATTCCAGGGCCACACGTCCGCCGCCGCCGGCCGATCCCCGCGCTGGGATGTCGCCATCTTTGGCGATGCACAGCACATTCATGCGCGCCAGCGGCTGGAAGTCGGTGGCAAAGGTTCCGTCGGAGCCTATAACGAGGATGCGCCGCAGTTCGTCGGCATAGCTTGCCCGCACTTGGAAGATGCGGGAATCATAGGCGCGCGCGGCTTTATCGGCCCGCATCACCAGCGCCAGCTTGGCCGCTACGTCGGCATCCACCGAAGGCGTATGCACGGGATAGAGATTGGAATTTCTTTTTTCTTTCAGGTTGACCACGGGCTCTTTCGATGGTCCGCTGGCAATCAGTGCCGCCGTGCGCGCCGCGTGCAGGATCTTCTCTGGCGCCAGGTCGTCGGTGTAGGCGTATCCGGTGCGCTCGCCCGCAATCACCCGCACCCCGCACCCGGCAGAAATGCCCTGCGACGCCGACTTCACCATGGATTCATCTACGCTCAGCGAAGTCGAAGTCAGGTATTCAAAATACAGGTCGGCGTACTCGCCTCCCGCGCTGAGCGCCGCCGCCAGGTATTGCTCCAGGTCGCGCTCGCTCAAACCGTAGTGATCAAAGAAGAATTTTTTCCTGCTGTTATCCATGTCTGCTCGCATTCTGTAGCGTCTAAAACTCGTGTGGCACAGCCGTCCCCGGCTGTGTCTTTTCTCTCGTTAGAATGAAATCAATCTTTCTAATTGGATGCCCCAGCCACTCCCACGATTCCTTCCCGAGATTCAATTATTTCATGAAATCGCCCTGAGGTAGCGCCGGCTCTTCCGTGGGCGCTGCTGAATGCACGTAGCTTGCGCCGCCTCGACCCGTTACAATGATCCGCGTTTATCTGCGTTAATCCGCGGCGGAAAAAATATCATGCAGCCCGAGTCCCTCATGCGCGACCTCGAAACCTTCCTGGCCGAGGCCCCGTCTGCGGTCGTCTTTGAAGACGGAGAACCGATCTTCGACCTCTCGCTTGCCCGCTACTCTGTCTCTGCCGATCACGGCAAATGCCTGCTGCATCTCTGGTCCGATGAGCGCAACACCGTCCGCCGCGTCCTCGACGTCGAGGTGAAAAAAGACGCGCTCCTACTCTCCGTGCAGCGCTTCGGCCAGGCGAAACCATCGCGGCTGGAAATTTTGCGCGACGGCGACCGGCGCACGCCGCAGGCCCGCACCGTGGTCCGCCGCCAGTACTGCAAGCTGCTGCAAAAAGCCTTGCAGAAACAATTTCCCGATTTGTCTTCCACTCCGCTCACCTCAGCCATGGACCTGGAGCGCTCGTTCAGTCCGGTGTATGCTCGCGGCCTGCTCCGCCGCGGACGCTCTGCCTTTGCCGTCCTCGGCGTCAATGCCCAGGAATTGCAGGCCTCCGTCGACGGTGCGCTGACCTTCGCTTTGCTCTGGCTGGAGCATTGCCGCAGCAAAGAAGCTGCCCGCACCATTGTCGAAGGATTAAAACTCTTTCTTCCTCCCGGTACGAGCGCCGTTGTCCGCGAGCGCCTGGCCTGCCTGAATCACGAACTCGCCAAATTCGAGCTGTATGAATTCGATGAAGCCGAGCGAAGCGTTCATCTGCTCGACTGCCGCGACCGCGGCAACATTGCCACGCACCTGGTCAAGTGCCTGAACCCCATTGCCGTGAAGCAGCGGCTCCAGCCAGCCATTGAGCGCGTGTTGTCTTTTGTGCAGCACACCGGCAAAGTTCAACTCGTGCCGATCTCCACCACAGAAATCGCCTTCCGTCTGCACGGCCTGGAATTTGCCCGTGCCAAAGCCAAAGCAGGCAGCTACGAAATCACCTTCGGCGCCGGCCCTCATGAAACCGTTCTGAGCAGCGAGACAGAAAAACTCTTCGCTCAGCTTCTCAACCGGCTCCTGGAAACGCGCCTTGCCCACGCTGACCACAATCATGCTCTCTGGCGCATGGCCCCGGAGCGCTGGCTGGAGTCGCTCATCGTGAAAAACGTTGCCGCGCTCGATTCCGCCTTTGATGCCGGTTTTGTCTACTCCCAGGTCCCCGCATTTTCCGCCAGCGACCGCGCCATGATTGATGTGCTCACCTGCACCCGCGAGGGCCGCCTGGCGGTGCTGGAGCTGAAGGCCGATGAAGATATTCACCTGCCGCTCCAGGGACTCGACTACTGGGCGCGCGTGCAGTGGCACCACCTGCGCAACGAGTTCACCGCCAACGGATACTTCGCCGGTAAAGACCTCTCCCCGCAACCGCCGCTGCTCCTGCTGATCGCTCCCGCTCTGCGCATCCATCCCGCGACGGATACCTTGCTGCGCTATCTCTCGCCGGAAATCGACCGCACCCTGATCGGAGTGGATGAGCGCTGGCGCGAGGGCCTACGCGTCGTCTTCCGCAAGCGGCCGTGAGAGCAGCTCCAAGTTCCAAGCTGCAAGCTCCAAGGTTCTGTTCACAATCTTTCTCGGCGATCAAGTTTGTCATCTTGATTCTCGGTCTCTATCGAAATGAAGCCGTGGGGGGGTGGGGGTTACTAAGTAACCTATTTTTCAATTAAGTCGTTTAAAATCAGTCAGATGCTGACCGTTACCTGGTTTCGCAGAAGTAAATGTCTTTCTATGCGGACACACTGTTTTCTGTTATCTCCTGTTTCAAATTACCGGGTCCGTGCCCCGCGCGTACCTCAAGAAAAATGATCGCCTACCTCCGCCGAAAAACCAATCTTTTGATACCAAAGACCATGAAGCGGCCCAAAAAGGGAACTTGAGGTTATCCTCCGGTGTCTAACCAAACCGAGGATGAACCCATGCTCCGGAAATGGCTTCATGAAACTCCCAAAGGGATTCTTGTAATTGCTATTCCATGGTTCGTGACCGCTTTTCTGCTCGCAACGATATGGGTTGCGTGTATTGCCGAATCAACCCCAGCCTCGCCGTGGGAGTTAGGCAACGTTAATGATCGCGGGGAATCGGTTGTTTTATTGGAATTGGTGAGCTATACGCCAGTTTTGTTATTGCTGGGATTCGTCATCGGCGCATTCTTTATTGCCGTCGGTCTATTGAGAAAAACGAGAAGCGCGGTGCATCTTGCGAGGTGCCTTTCCGTCGCATGGATTCTTTATGGGTGCGGCCCTTTGCTTGCGGACCTGATCGACCCTTATGGCCGCATCGAGCGGCTGTCTGTATTTTGTTGCATTGGCTGTGCTGTCTACAACTTCTGGAGCTGGTGGTACCTCTCGCATGCCAGCCTTCAAGAAAAATTGCGCCCGGAACTGATTTTCCTTAACCTCCACTGAGTACCGAGGATTGGGTACTGCATTACGTCTCTTCTTCCCGCGTCCGCGCGAGCCAATACGCCCGATGCGCTTCATCGCTCCCCACTGCGTCCGCCTTCTCTCCCCGCAGCACCCGTCCTATGCCGCGGACGATGCGTCGCAGCGGAAACTCGCCGCGTTCATCGGTCAGGAAAATTTCTCCGGTTTTGCGGCTGCGGTAGTACCAGCGCTTAAGGATGGCGAGATGTTCATTCAGTTCGATGGCCGATGCCGGTTGTGCGTCGCGGATCTGCGCCAGGCGCTCGCTAATGCGCGACTCCATGGAGCGCGGAGCAGGTTTTCTTACTACACCACCGTCTGACGTCACTTCTGCCTTGTCCTCAACCGTAAAACTCACCGGCTCGGCAATGATCCCGCGTGTGATCTTGAACAGCGAGACCGCGCCTTTCTCGGCGCTGGGCTGCACCATCACGGCGTTTAATTTTTCGATGGGGCGCGCGATCTCGGGCAGCGCCGTCGCCCCCAGAATTCCGCGCAGCTTTTCCATGCGTCCATGGATTGCGGCCGCCGCCTCGAACTGCAATTCGGCAGAAGCTTTTTCACGTTGCTCCGCCAGGTCGCGTTCGAGCGACTGCCCGCCGCTCTCCAGGAAGTCGCGCACCCGCGCCACTTCATGGCGGTATTCATCATCGGTGCATCCTTTAAAGCAGGGCGCCAGGCACATTTTCATCTCTGAATACATGCAGCCGGGAAAGCTGGGGTCGGGATTCAGGTCAAAATCGCAGCGCCGCATTTTGAAGAAGTCGAGGGCGTCGTTCAGGAATTTTTCCGCTCCCGCCCGCGAGGCAAAGGGTCCATAGTAGCGCGAGGCGGAATTCAACCGCCCGATGCGCCGCGTCACGTAAGCTCGCGGATACGGATTCTCCAGGTTCAGTTTGATCAGTGGGGCAAAGCGCAGCTTGAGCCGCTCACGGTAGTTGCGGAGAAGGTTGCGGGGGAACTCGCTCCGCAGAACCGTGTACAGCAGGAATCCCGATTCAAAATCCGATCCGGTCAGGGTGTAGTCGATGGTGCGGCAGCGTTCTCGCAGGTTGAGCCGCTTGCCCTGCTCTTCCGGCGCGCTCAGCAGCCGGGTTAGCCGCCGTTTAAGGTCCGAGGTTTTGCTGACGTAAGGCTCGCTGCCCGCCTCGCCGCGCACGATAAAGACGGCAGGAGCGCCGGGCAGCTCGGCGAAGATGGCGGCATCGCCTGCAGGAGCGAACTCAATTCGCCGGGATAGCACCGCTTCATTTTAGTGCTTAATTCACCGCGGAGGCACAGAGATGCGGGGAAGTTCTGAATTTCTCCACATCTCTATGCTCAGAGTCTATGCTTGAGGTGAGTGCTGACGGCTGCTTTCAGGCCGCTGCCTTCAATGCGTTGGTATGGGTCAGCTCTGCTTCGGCCTGCAGCCAGTCCTGTTCTGCAAAGCCGTCTTCTTTGCCTCTCTGCTCGTAAAGCTCGTAGGCGCGCTGGCGAATCTGCTCCTGCAGCTCGAGATCTGCGGTTGATTGGCCAGAGTCAGGGGTCAAATCCTCAGGAACTGGCTCTACTGCGATGTTGCGTTTGGTCATGGCGTCATCTCCTTTTAATTTGCAATAGACGGACTAGAGTGGTTCATCGAAAACCGCCGAGCGATCTTCGGAAGCAGCTAAATAGATGACGAGCCGTCGTGCCGGGTAGATTTACCACTTAGTAATCCACAGCGCGCCATCTTGCGTCAGCTCCCGAAGGTTTCAAGGATTGCTGTATTTTGATGGGCGATCAGCCTCCAGCCCTGTTCTTCCGGGTTGCTCAAATTGGCGTACTTCCGCAGCACATCTTTCTGTTGCAAATGTGCATCTCCGGCTGTCCAACTCGTCTCGCAGGCCCTGCATCTACTTGGAAGGTAAATTTAGTATTGAAGGATAGGTTTGGTATGGTTGTTTTTCTGGGACTCTGCGGATTACTGATTACCCTGGCTTACAACTTTGTTCTGGCGGATACGTATGATGCCGCCCACCCCCGGAAGCAGTCCTCGCCGGGCCCGCGCTCAAGCGGCGGCTGCATCTGAGCAATTCCTCTCTGTAACCGATCTTATTTCTCGCCGGGTTCCGTCAGCCGGCATGGAGGGTATCTTGCCTGCATGCCCGGCCAGAGCCGGTAGCTCCCCATTTCGAAGAGAACTACCGGCTCCAGCCGAATGCTGACTGCTTTTAAAGCCGGCTGCTCTAAAAATGAAACGGCTTAAACCTGATCCGGGCCGTGCTGCTGGCCGTACTGTTGTTCACATTCGTATCAGTGATATCCGTTGTCGCCTTTGCCGTTCCAGTTATGTTTCTTCCCTGTAATGGCGTAACCACAACCGTGACGGTTGCCGTCTGACCATTGGTCATGCTTCCCAGGTTGCAGGTGACTGGTTCGGTCGTACCGCACGTTCCTACGCTCGGAATCGCTGAAACCAGGTACTGCGCTCCTGTGAAGGTTTCTGTGAACGTTACATTGGCTGTGTTCGGCCCGTTATTAGTTACGGTTGCCACAAAGACCAGATTGCCGCCAAACGCCGCCGGATCGGGATGATGAGTCAGGGTTACCGCGATATCGGCAGTGTTGACTACCGTCAGGCCAGCCGATGCTGTGTTGCCGGTGCCACCGTTAGTCGAGGTCACGGGCCCGGTGGTGTTGGTGTAGCTGCCGAAGGCTGCTCCCGTTACCGTGACCGGGAACTGGCACTGGCTGTTGGTATTGATTGTCGCACCGGAAAGGACGATGCCGGTCGGAGCCGACGTGGTCAGGGTGCCACCGCAAACTGCGGCCGATGAATTGGCAACCGTAAGACCTGTCGGCAGCGTATCGCTGAAGGCCACTCCCGCGAGTGCAACCGTGTTGGCCGCTGGGTTGGTGATGGTGAAGGTCAGCGAAGTGGTTGCGTTCAGGGCAATGGTGCTGGGGTTAAAGACTTTCGCGATTGAGGGCGGCGCAATCACGGTTAGGATCGCTGTGTTGCTGGTTGCGCCCGTTCCGCCTTCCGTCGAAGTCACGTTCCCGGTGGTGTTGCTCTTGCTCCCCCCAGTAGTTCCGGTCACGTTCACCGAGAAGGTACAGGATGAACCAACCGCTGGTGATGCCGTCAGCGTGCCACCTGAAAGGCTGATAGTACTGCTCACCGCCGTCGCCGTGATCGTGCCGCTGCCGCAGGAGCCAGTCACGTTGGGGGTGGCTGCCACAACTACGCCCGCGGGCAGGTTGTCAGTAAAGGCTACACCGCTCAGGGTGCTAAAGGTGTTGGGGTTGGTAATAGTGAAGCTCAGCGTGCTGCTGGCATTCAAGACAATACTAGTCGGATTGAACGCCTTGCTGATAGTCGGCGGCGCTATCACAGTCAGGGTTGCGGTGTTGCTGGTCGCACCCGTCCCGCCTTCGGTCGAGGTCACTGCGCCGGTGGTGTTGTTCTTCACCCCCGCCGTGGTTCCGGTCACATTCACCGAGAACGTACACGATGATCCAGCCGCGGGTGACGCCGTCAGAGTCCCGCCCGAGAGACCGATGCTGCTGCTTCCCGCCGTTGCCGTGATCGTGCCGCTGCCACAGGAGCCAGTCACGTTAGGTGTGGCTGCCACGACTACGCCCGAAGGCAGGTTGTCGATAAACGCTACGCCACTCAGGGAACTGAAGGTGTTGGGGTTGGTAATGGTGAAGCTCAACGAAGTTGAGCCATTCAGCGGAACCGTGCTTGCGCCAAAGGCCTTGCTGATGGTCGGTGGCGCAGCCACGGTCAGGTTCGCGGTTGCCGTGTTGCCGGTGCCACCGTTGGTTGATGTTACATTGCCCGTCGTGTTGGTGTATTGACCCAGGGTCGCTCCCGTCACTGTGACCGAGAACTGGCACTGGCTGTTGGTATTGATGGCCGCTCCCGTCAGCGCGATGCCGGTCGGGGCCGTCGTGGTCAAGGTCCCGCCACATATTGTCGCCGATGAACTGGCTACTGTCAGTCCTGTGGGTAGCGTGTCGGTGAACGCCACGCCCGTCAGCACCACGGTATTGGCCGCTGGATTGGTAATGGTAAAGGTCAGCGAGGTGGTCGCATTCTGGGCAATGACATTGGGGTTAAAGACTTTCGCGATCGAGGGCGGCGCTATTACGGTCAATACTGCCGTGTTGCTGGCAGTACCTGTGCCGCCTTCCGTCGAGGTTACCGCGCCGGTGGTGTTGTTTTTCACTCCCGCCGTGGTTCCGGTCACACTCACTGAGAACGTACACGATGATCCAACCGCCGGTGACGCGGTCAATGTCCCGCCCGACAGGCTGATGATGCCGCTTCCCGCCGTCGCCGTGATTGTGCCGCTGCCGCAGGAGCCGGTTATGTTAGGAGTCGCCGCTACGACCACGCCGGCAGGCAAGTTGTCGGTAAAAGCCACGCCGCTCAGCGCATTGAAGGTGTCGGGGTTGGTGATGGTAAAGCTCAGCGTGCTGTTGGCATTCAACACAATACTGGTCGGATTGAACGACTTGGTGATAGCCGGTGGAGCAACCACAGTCAGATTGGCCGATGCCGTATTGCCGGTGCCGCCGTTGGTCGAGGCCACATTGCCCGTAGTGTTGGTGTATTGACCCGGAGCCGCTCCCGTTATCGTGACCGAGAACTGGCACTGGCTGTTGGTATTGATGGCCGCGCCCGTCAGCGCGATGCCGGTCGGGGCCGTCGTGGTCAGGGTGCCACCGCAAACTGCGGCCGATGAACTGGCTACTGTCAGTCCTGTGGGCAGCGTGTCGGTGAACGCCACGCCCGTCAGCGCCACCGTGTTGGCCGCTGGATTAGTGATGGTGAAGGCCAGCGAGGCGGTCGCATTCAGGGCAATGGTGCTGGGGTTAAAGACTTTCGCGATCGAAGGCGGCGCTAGTACCGTCAGCGTGGCCGTGTTGCTGGCTGGCCCAGTCGCTCCGACGCCGCTGGTGGTGGAAGTAATGGCGCCGGCGCCGGAGACAGTATTGCTGTAGTTGCCGGCAACCGCTCCGGTCACGGTCACGTTGAAGACGCACGGACTGCTTGTGCTGACGGTCGCGCCCGACAGATGGATAGTGGTGGGATTGGTCGTGCTCAACGTTCCTCCGCAAACTGTGGCCGAGGAAGTGACAACCGTGAGCCCCGTGGGCAGCGTGTCTGTGAAGGCAACTCCGTTCAGGTCAGTCGTGTTGATGGCCGGATTCGTAATGGTGAACTGCAGCGAAGTCGTCGTATTCAGCGCGATGGCGGTGGGATTGAACGCCAGGCTGAGCGTCGGCGGGGCGATCACGTTAATGGTAGCCGACGCGGTGTTCCCGCTTCCGCCTTCGTTTGAGGTCACGTTGCCAGTGGTGTTGTTCTGGTCTCCGCCCGCCGTGCCCAGCACATTTACCGAAAACGTGCACCCTGCCGAAGCCGCAAGCCCGAGCCCGGAAAGCGCGATGCTTGATGAGCCGCTTGTCGCCGTGACCGAGCCGGCGATGGTCACCCCGCCGCCTGCGGTGAGGCAGGTGCCCGTCAGGCCATTGGGTGTGTTGACGGCCAAGCCCGCCGGCAGCGTATCGCTGAAGCCGACGCCGGTCAGCGCCGTGCCGGTATTTGGGTTATTAATCGTAAAGCTGAGTGAGGCCGTACCCGTCACTGCAATCCTGGCTGCGCCAAACGACTTGCTGATGGTCGGCGGCGCGACCACGGTGATGGAAGCGCTGGCGGTATTCCCTGTACCGCCTTCGGTCGAGGTCACGTTGCCGGTAGTGTTGTTCTTGAATCCTGTGGTTGTCCCGGTTACGGTGACGCTGAAGTTGCACTGATTGTTCACCGCGATACTGGCGCCCGTCAGCGCGATCGTGGATGGAGCCGTCAGCGTGACTGTCCCCCCGCAGACACTGGCGGAAGAGTTGGGCACCGTCAGTCCCGCCGGCAAGGTATCGGTAAACGCAACTCCGGTAAGCGGAATCGTATTGGCGGCCGGATTCGTAATCGTGAAACTTAATGAAGTCGTGCCGTTCAGCGGAACGGTTGACCCGAAGAATGACTTCACGATACTGGGCGGCGCTACCACCGTCAGGGTAGCCGAAGCTGTGCTGCCTGGCCCGGTCTCATTCGAAGTTATCGCGCCGGTCGTATTCGTGTAGCCGCCTGCCGGTCCGGTCACATTCACCACCAACGTGCAGGAGGAACTGCTCGCCAGCGTGCCTCCGCTCAACGATACGCTTCCGGAGCCCGCGACCGCAGTGGCTGTTCCACCACACGTATTGCTCAGCCCATTCGGTGTGGCGACCACCAGGCCCGGGGGGAAGCTGTCGCTGAAAGCAAGTCCGCTGAATCCCGTGCCGGAATTTCCGTTGCTGATGGTAAAGGTCAGCGAAGTTGAAGTGTTCACTAGGATGCTGGAGGAGCCGAACGCTTTGCTGAACCCAGCCGGCAGAAGCAGAAGGATGCTGGCCGTATTGCTGGCCGTTCCCGTGCCGCCTTCGTTCGAGGTGATGGTGCCTGTCGCGTTGGTGATGGTTCCATGGAACCCTGCGTTGTCGCCGGTCACATTTACCGAGAACGTGCACGAGCTGTTAGCCGCCAGCCCCAGCCCGGAAAGCGCGATGCTCGAGGTGCTGCTTGCCGCGGTTACCGATCCGGCATTGGTCACCCCACCGCCCGCGCTGATGCAGGTGCCCGTCAGGCCATTGGGAGTGGATACCAGGAAGTTTGTTATCGGTGAGTCGGTGAAACCAATCCCAGTCAGCGCGGTGGCGGTGTTCGGGTTATTGATCGTGAAGGTGATCGTCGTCGTTCCAACATCCGAGAGTGTGGCTGCTCCGAACGCTTCGCTGACCGTCGGCGGCTGGACCACGGTCACTACTGCGGTGTTGCTGGTCGCGCCCGTTCCGCCTTCTGTCGAGGTTATCGCAGTGGTGGTGTTGCTCTTGCTTCCCGGAGTTGTACCCGTCACGTTGCCTGACACCGTGCACGACGCGCCCGCTGCCCGCGTACCCCCCGAGATCACGATGGTGCTGGAGGTTGTGCCGCTGAACGAAGCCCCGCAGTTGTTGCTGAAGCTGGCTATGTTGGCAGAGAGGCCCGCAGGCAGGTTGTCGGTGAATCCGATTCCGTTCAGTGTAGTGCCGCTATTGGGATTGTTGATCGTGAAGGTCAACGAGACCGTTCCGTTCAGTGGAACCGTGCCCGCGCCGAAAGACTTGGTGATCGTAGGCGGCGCCACCACCGTGAGGGTAGCCGTATTGCTGGTGGTCCCAGCTCCGCTCTCGGTTGCCGTGACCACGCCCGTGGTGTTGTTCTGCGCTCCGGGGGTAATGCCGGTCACATTCACCGAGAACGTGCACCCGGTGCTCGCCGCGAGGGTTGCTCCCGATAAGCTGATACTGCCCGATCCAGTGGCTGCTGTGATAGTTCCGCCGTCGCAAGGTCCGCTTAGACCATTTGGTGTCGCTACCACCAGTCCCGTTGGGAGTGTGTCGCTGAAACCGATTCCACTCAGCGAGGTGCCGGCATTCGGGTTGTTGATGGTGAAGCTTAACGAAGTCGTGCCATTTAATGGAATGCTGGCCGCGCCAAAGGATTTGCTGATCGTCGGCGGGGAGGCTGGCGAAGCATTACTGAAGCACACCGTCACATCATTCAGCGTTGGCGTGACCGTGCTGTCAGTTGTAGTCAGGGATGCCTGGTACTCGAGGTACCGGCTGCCGTTGAATTGCGCCAGCGACCCGCCGTTCGTGAAGAAAGTTCCTGCTGTGCCATCCGGTCCAACAAAATTGAACGGTCCTGATATGTTATTGCTGGCGGCTGCCTGGAATTTGATCGCCGTGTTGGCCGGTGTAGAGGCCGTCCAGGAAAGCGTATTCCAATTAGGCGTCGCGCCGCTCGCCGGATTGGCGTCTTTAATCGAAGAGACAAAGGTGCCGGGTGACGTGAAGCCACTCTGCATGTAAGTCTTGAAGCCGATGTCGCGGCCCCCGGCCGTGGTGTCTGCGGTCCAGGTGGAACCGCTATTACCCGAAGTCACAAATTGGCCGTTCACGTACGGATTGGTATCAGTAGTGCAGCTACAGACGTACGCGTAGATGCCGGCGGAGGGATTCGATACCGCGCGGAAAATTACCGCATATATTGTTCCAGCCGTCAGCGTTGCGGGACTGCCAAAGTTAGCAGTGTAATAAATCCCGGCACCGCTCGAAAAGCCTGTAATGGTTGCGGTTGCAAGGTCGGCCCCTGTTGGCACAGCCGGGCTACCGGTTGTGGCCCGGATCGAGACGGTGATATTTGGAGTCGTGCCGGTGCAGCCGCTACAGAATAATTCAAGATCGGCCCTGGTCAGCTTGCCGGTAACGGCAGGAGTGAAGGTCTGACCAGCCCAACTCGTGCTGGTGAAGCCAAAGCCATTGTTCGTTACCGTTGTATTTTGCTGATCAATGCTTGCGGTACTTACCAGAATGACGTCCCCAGGGCTGCTGGTGAGGTCGCAGTTTGTGGGCACACCGGCCTGAAAGTCCGCCTGTGTCGTATCCGTGAGGCAGCCGCTGGTCGGAGCAAGTGTCAGGGAGAAATTCTGGGTGGTGGTCAGGCCATCACTAATCACAACATTCGCTGCTGAACCGGAAACATAACCGGGAAAGCTGGCCGTAATACTGGGATAAGTTCCTGAAGGAAGACCGGTGAACGAGTAAGTGCCATTCGCGGCGGTAGTGGTTGTCCTGCTTCCAAGCGCCACAGTGGCGCCGCTGATAGGATTGCCGCTGCCGGAGGCCGTCACTGTGCCCTGCAATGTGCCGGTGGCTGACGGTGTGCAGCTCGGAAAGCTGAACGCGCCAATCCGGGTGTTATAGGCCAATCCGGTCGTCTGGTAATACATGTTGGTGTACCAGAAAGTGCAGCCGTTGGGATCAAGCGTCATAGCGCTGTAATCGCCCCAGCGTGTACAGGTAGACGATCCGCAGTTCCCGCTTTGCGTTCCAGTTCCCTCGATGAGCGAAGTTTCCGTCTGCGTGATTGAATTCACAGGATCGCCGGCAAGGCGTCCCGCATAACGAATAGCTGGATTCAAGCTGGCGTCTGAAGCGGAGTATCCGATGGCCATATCGCCGGCACGATCCACCTCCACGCTGGGCATAAAGCGAAACACTGTGGCATCAGGGCTGAAGGTGAACGACTGAGTTGCGTTGGCTTCCACAGTACCGCCTGTAACTTTCACCTGGTAATAGCGCACCGCAGCTTGGCCTGATGTAACGTTCGATGTTGGATTCCCGGCGCCCACGGTATGGCTGGTCCACAAGGATTCGACTCCGCTTATGTTCGAGTACTGGTTCTGCACCATCAGGCGGGGATACAGCGAATCCAGGTTATTGGCGGGAGACGGTATGGTGGTCGGGGTCGAGCTGCCATTGGAATACTGTGCCCACCATGTGGGTGTAGTAGACATGAAGGGGCCGCTGAATGTGGAGGTGGAAGTACTATTCCAGTTTACGTGGAACTTATAAACGCTGACGACGTTGAGAAACTGCCATACCACTGCGAAATAGTTCGGACTGCCCGCAGGCGGCGTGCCTGTCTGAAGCCGCGCATTGGCGGGAAGCAGGGTAAATTCGGCAGAGGGAGCATCGAAAGAGAGTACCTGGACCGTTGGCGCTCCTGCGTACATCTGGGCCTTGTTGAACGCCCACACCCGGACATTCTGGAACGAGCCGCCGGCGCCGAAACCGAAGTCGTTTGCCGACATGTACAGACCGTCGGGCCAGATGCCGAACTTAGGATAGTCGCCGAACGCACCATTTACCTGGATAGAGTAGAAGTTCCAGCCACCAGCGACCGGATCGCCCGACTTGGAGACGGCGAAGCACTGAAACTCGGGCGCGACAGGATTCCCTCCACTCAGCGTGAAGGCGAAATCGGTGACGATCCAGCGGTCCTCAAAGGTGTCATACACGACAACTGGATCTCCGAAATTATTGGTATCGCACAGATTGCCAAAGTGGCCGTTCATCAACGTGTTGAAAGTAAATGCCGCCAGGCGAACACCGTCGCTCTTGCGGTAAATGCCGACTGAGGTGTTGATGGTCTGGACATAGTCCAGAGGCCCAACGTCTCCATTAGTATCGGGCGGATGTCCTGCCCCCCAGTTGGTGAAATCGAGGCCATCAAAGGTGATGCTCGGCGAAGGTGCAGGTCCGCTGATGGAGGGTATTCCTGCGGCAAAGGGTGCGGCGCTGGCTTGAGGGCTAATCGCTGTTCCCGGATAAGGCACCGGCACTATCTCCGGCTGTTCAAACTCCGGACGCTCAAACTTCTCTGGCGGAATCTGCGGCAATGTCCGCACATCGCCGTTGAACGGCGTTCCCCTCTGCAAATGATGCTCCACAGGGTGGGTCATCACCTTAAAGCTGGGCATCTTCACATTGCCTGTCGTCGTACTCTCAGGCATAGCCTGCGTATTCGGCTTCGAGGCCGATTGGGCAAAAAGAAGTGCAGTTGCAAGCAGAATCAGCGCCAGAATTGCACGCAGGGTCCCGTATCGGGATAGAAGCATGAGCTTTCTCCTGGATATCACCGCGGCCCAAGGGCAGAGGACGGTGTTTGAGAATCGTCAAAGTACAAATGGGGGAAAGCCCAATTCAAATCCAGAGTAGCTGGAAAGTCAAGATGATTTACGGAGTACAAATTTAAAGATAACCCTTGCTTTTCGCGGTTTATTGAGAGCTCGGACGTGCAGGGAGGGTCTTTACAATTGCTATAGGGGATTGCATTGAAATTGCGTCTTTTCCGAATGGGATTTTTAAATCCCGCCCTTTGCTAGCACGAAAGCGTGGGCTCTTCAATGTCCCCGGTGTAAAAAGTATATAGAGGTAATCGGTCGTGGTATACACAGAGCTCCTTTAACATTAGCCTGTGCTCTGCGCCTTTCTACGTCTCAGGGCGCACTTCATCAACTCATTTAGGGCGTTTTCAAATGTAAAAATATGTTTTGTTTCGTTCTCTGAACCGCAAGAGAGCATGATGCGGTCATCCTCCAAAGTCGAATCATGCCGGATGCCTTGCAGATACGAATCGATATCCTGGAAATAGACTTTTCCTACATCATCAGGATCGAGATTCCTGCCGGCGAAAACAACGGTTTCCATAGTGGGAATCAGCATCTTGTTATCAACGTTGTTGACAGCGAAGTAGACTTCTCCCTCTTTGAGTTCGCTTGCGGTTACAGGCTCTGCGTAGGGTTTTAGTTCGCGCTCTTCAAAACGCATTGGGAAAATCCTGTAATTGTAATTATTGCTTATGATGAGTGCTAGCTTGTGCTCTCACCGATAGCTGCTGCTTCTCACCCTCTGCCGGAAGTCACTGCCTTCCATCGGAACCTTCCGGCACATTTCATGCAGGCGCGAGCGCATGCGTTCGCCAATGCGGTCGCCGAGGGTCTCTTCGCGCAGAGCGCGGGCGGCACTGTCGCGGGCGGTGAGGTCACGGGGTGCGGCCGCCATGGCCGGGGGCTGGTCGGGAAAGTTAGTGGTGATGATGGTGGTGCGCTTGTCGTTATAGCGCGTATTCAGGATCAGGCTTACTGTGTCCCACACCCACTCGGTCGGCTTCACCGCTCCCAGTTCGTCCAGCACCAGGACCTCGGCCTCGAAAACCGGCCGCAGGATGGCCATTTCTGTCGTATTGACCGTAGGGTTGTAGGAATTCTGTATCTCCTTCAGCAGCTCGCGGTAATCGTAGAACAGGCAGGGAACACTTTTCTGCAGCACCAGCTCACGTAAGATTCCGACTGCCAGATGGGTTTTGCCCACGCCGATGGGGCCAATGAACAACAATCCGGTTGTTTCTATCGGGTACTCTTTCACAAAACTCTCCGCCGCCAGCAATGCGGCATCAAGTGTTGAATTGCCTCCCGATGATTTGGTGACAAACTCCTTCAGCTCACAATGCTCATAGCGGGCAGGGATAGCTGCCTGCTGCATGAGCAGCCCGGCCCTCTTTTTGAGGACACAATCGCACCGGGTCACCCTGCCTGCCTGCCGGGCGGCCCCGCCTGGCGGGATGGCGGTCTCCACATTGGGCGCCGGCTTCCAACCCGTGCCATGGCAAATAGGACATTCTGAGGCAACCACCATCGTCACGCGTCACTCCACCGGGAAAAGATAATAGATTTTATTAGATTGTTGCCGCAGCCTGCCATTATATCCTCGTAATATCCTCGTAGCTTCACCGCCACTTTCAGAGCTGCCTTGCATCCCCGGCTGTGTATTTGTATCTAAATATCTAAGGATATTAAGGAGCCCAATGGGGCGGGCATATCGCCCCTTTGGCCGCTTCAATTGATAATATTGTTCATGCAAATCGTCAATCGTCCTTCTTTCTTCCTTCGCCACCGTGGATAATATCGTTATGCAAATACCGCTTGGCCAGTTGACGGAAAAAGACTCCGCCAATGGGGCTTCTACCGTAACCCGGAACTACGTCTGTATTCATGCTCACTTCTACCAGCCGCCGCGCGAGAACCCGTGGCTTGAGGCAATCGAGGTGCAGGACTCCGCCTATCCCTTTCATGACTGGAATGAGCGCATCACCGCCGAGTGTTACGCGCCAAATTCGGCCTCGCGCATTCTGGATTCTGAGGGATACATCGAGCGCATCGTCAACAATTACTCCAACATCAGCTTCAACTTCGGCCCTACGCTGCTCTCCTGGGTGGAATCGCAGCAGCCTGAAACTTATCGTGCCATTCTGGAAGCCGACCGCGCCAGCCGCGAGCGTTTCAGCGGACACGGCTCCGCCATCGCCCAGGCTTACAACCACATGATCCTGCCGCTGGCCAACCGCCGCGACAAGAAGACGCAGGTGCTGTGGGGCATCCGCGACTTCGAGCACCGCTTTGGACGCGCTCCTGAGGCCATGTGGCTCCCTGAAGCCGCCGTGGACAGCGAGACTTTGGAAATTCTGGCCGAAGCGGGAATTCGCTTTACCATCCTCTCTCCCCGCCAGGCCGCCCGCGTTCGCCGCATCGGCGGCCGCCGCTGGACCGAACTTCAGCACGCCGGCATTGATCCCTCGCGCGCTTACCTTTGCGTTCTTCCTTCGGGGCGCAAGATCAATGTGTTTTTCTACGATGGCCCCATCTCGCAGGCAGTCGCATTTGAGCGCCTGCTTTCCGATGGCGAAAATTTCGTACAGCGCCTGCTGAGCGGCCTCTCCAGCGGGCGCACCTGGCCGCAGCTTGTGCACATCGCCACGGACGGCGAATCTTACGGCCATCATCATCCTCACGGCGACATGGCTCTGTCGTACGCCATCAACCGCCTTTCCAACATCGCTCCCGATAAGCAAGGTTCCATCGAGCTCACCAACTACGGGGAGTTCCTGGAGCGTTATCCTGCAACCCATCAGGTTGAGATCGCGCAAAAAAGCTCCTGGAGCTGTGCCCACGGCGTCGAACGCTGGCAGGCCGACTGTGGATGCAACTCCGGCCGCCACTACTGGCGCCAGCAATGGCGCGGCCCACTCCGCCAGGCTTTCGACTTGCTGCGCGATGAGCTGGCCCCGCGCTTCGAGCAACTGGCCGCAACTCTGCTGCACGATCCCTGGGCCGCGCGCGACGCCTATATAGAAGTTATGCTCGACCGCGGACTCGCCAACGTCAACCGCTTTCTTGAGCAGCACGCCCGCAGCCCTTTGAGCGATGCCCAGCGCATTACCGTTTTGAAATTGCTCGAGATGCAGCGCCATCTCATGCTCATGTACACCAGTTGCGCCTGGTTCTTCGATGAGGTCAGCGGCATTGAGACCATCCAGGTCATGCGCTATGCCGCCCGCGCTCTGCAATTAGGGCAGGAGCTTTTTCCTGGCATCTCCCTCGAACAACGCTTTATGGAATTACTGTCCGAGGCCCCCAGCAACCTGCCTGATCTGGGCAATGGCGCCGAAATCTACAAGCGCTGGGTCAAGCCCGAAGTGGTTGACCTGCGCAAGGTAGGCGCGCACTATGCCCTCAGTTGCATGTTCCTGCCCAGCGAGGGAAAGACCAGGATTTTCTGCTACGACGTTGATCCCCGCGAGTTCCACAAACTGCGCTCCGGGCCGGCGACCCTGGTCATGGGTGAGGTCAACATCCGCTCGCAAATCACCACCGAAGAGGCTCGCCTGCGTCTTGCTGTGCTCTATACCGGCGATCATCAGGTGCAGGCCGGCGTGCGGGAAATTGGCGCTCCCAATGACGATGGCCAAACCGCTGGTTTCAACGCTCTCCTGCAGGAGTTTTCACAGTATTTCCAGAGTGGGAATTTTCCGGAACTCATTCGCGCCTTGCGCGAGCACTTCGGCGATCCGCTCTATTCGCTGCCGTCGCTCTTCATTGAGCAGCGCCGCGCCATCGTAAAAAGCATTCTTGAGACCACGTTGGAGGAATCTGAGGCCAGCTACCGCCGCATTTATGAAAAGCACGCCCCGCTCATGCGCTTCGTCGCGGAATTGGGAACTCCCCAGCCTTCGGTTTTTCATCACACCGCCGAATTTGTGCTCAACCAGCAGTTGCGCCACGTCTTGCAGGCGCCGGAGCTGGACCTGCTGCAGGTGGCCATGCTGCTCGAAGCCGCCAAGCGCGACCAGGTGTCGTTTGAGGCCAGCGCGCTCGGCTTCGATATGCGCATCGCCCTCGAACGCATGATGAAGCGCGTCGAGTCGCAGCCTGGCGATTTGCTGGTGCTGCAAAAAGCCGTTGCCGCCGTCGAACTCGCCCGCCTGCTGCCCTTTCATGTCGATTTCTGGAAAGCGCAAAATATTTATTACCAGATGCTGCAAAAGTTATCGTTCCCGGAACAGGAAAATCAAATTTCACAAGCTGATTCTGTGCCAAGCGAGGATGCCCAGGACGAACGTTCAGCCCGCTGGAACGAGCTGTTTCGCAGGTTAGGCGATTTGCTCAAGGTCCGCCTGCGGAAACCCTCCGGCTCCGGAAACAAAGATGTTCAACATCAACCCCAACCTGACCAGGCCGGGGTCGAAGTTAAAGATCAGGTTGCAGATGATCAAGTTGCAGATCAAGACCAGGCAGCCCAAGATCCCGAGATAAAGACCGAGGCCACCGAACCCACCGGCGCCCTGGTAACGTAGAAGTAGCGCCCGCAAAGTTCTTGTTTTCTCTGTGTCTCTGTGGTGAATTCTTCTCGCGGCTGAGAACCGAAAACTGCCTTTCAGATATCCAGGTTCTTCACGTCCAGCGCATTTTCTTCGATGAACTTGCGCCGTGACTCCACATCCTCGCCCATCAGGGTGGTGAAAATGGTTTCGCATTCGGCCAGGTCTTCCATCTTGACCGTCAGCAGCGTGCGCTTTTCCGGATCGAGCGTGGTCTCCCACAACTGCGAGGCCGTCATCTCGCCCAGACCCTTGTAACGCTGCACGTTAAAGTCTTTCTTCCCCTGGCTGAGCACGTAATCGAACAATTCGCGCCCCGATTGCTTTTCCACGGTCTCAACCGCAGACTTCTTTTTGCCAGAGGGCTTGGCCGTCTTCTTTTCTGTAATGCCGGCCTTGGCCAGGGCCTCGCGTTCGGTTTCGCTGAGTTCCTCGCCTTCTTCTTCCTGCGCCGAGGCTGCCGAACGGCCAATGGTTTCCACCACGAATGGCGGCTCCATGAACTCCTGGATCTGTTTGTACTTGGAGATCATCTGCCGATATTCGGGCGTCGAAGCCAGTTCCCAGTTGATCTTGCGCTCCGCGCCTTGGGCATCAGTGAAGTGCGCCTCCCACAGGTTGTGCTCAGCGTCGTATTGCAGCTTGATCTCTTTCACCCCGTTGGTTTTTTCCAGGCTCTTCAATTGCTTCTCGAGCTGCAGAATCTTTTTGGGCGGGGTTTTTTTGTCGCCTTCAAAATCAGTGCGCGCGCTGAAGCCCAGCTTGGGCAGCAATTCGGTGACGCGGGCGTCGCGCAGGCGCTTATCCACCTTGTCGAAGAAGCCCAGGTATTCGTTCAAGGTGGTCATGAACTTAGTGAGCGGAGCGCCTTCCAGTTTGGCTGCGCCTTCGCCATAGCGCACGATCATGCCTTCGGAGGCGCGCTTGACCATGACCTTCACGAATTCGCGGTCGTCTTTGATGTACTGCTGCGATTTCCCTTTTTTGATGGAGTACAGCGGCGGTTGCGCGATATACACGTGTCCGCGCTTGATCAGCTCCTGCATGTGGCGGAAGAAAAAAGTGAGCAGCAGGGTGCGGATGTGCGAGCCATCCACGTCGGCATCGGTCATCAGGATGATCTTGCCGTAGCGCAGCTTGCTGGGATCAAAGTCGTCTTTGCCAATGCCGGTGCCCACTGCCGTAATCATGGCGCGGATTTCTTCGTGGCCCAGCATCTTGTCGTAGCGGGCCTTTTCCACGTTCAGGATTTTTCCCTTGAGCGGCAGGATGGCCTGGAAGCGCCGGTCGCGTCCCTGTTTGGCGGTGCCACCGGCGGATTCGCCCTCCACCAGGAACAATTCGCAGCGGTTCGGGTCGCGCTCCGAGCAGTCGGCCAGTTTGCCCGGCAGGCCGCCGCCGTCGAGCGCGCCTTTGCGCCGCGTCAGGTCGCGGGCCTTGCGGGCGGCCTCGCGCGCGCGCGCCGCTTCAATGGCCTTGTTGATGATCTTGCGCGCCACCGGCGGGTTCTGCTCGAAGAATGCGCCCAGGCGCTCATTCACGAATGCCTGCACGATGCCGGCAATATCGGAGTTGAGCTTGCCTTTGGTCTGTCCTTCAAATTGCGGCTGCGACAGCTTGACGCTGATCACGGCGACCAGGCCTTCGCGCACATCGTCGCCGGTGAGGTTTTCTTTTACGTCTTTGAACAGGCCGAGCTGCTGTCCAGCATAGTTGATTGTGCGGGTGAGCGCCGTGCGAAAGCCGGAAAGGTGCGTGCCGCCATCCACTGTATTGATGTTGTTGGCGAAGCAGAAGACGGTTTCCGAGTAGCCGTCGTTATATTGCAGCGCAATTTCCATGGCTACGCCGTCGCGCTCGGCTTCCATGTAAATCGGCTTGTCGTGCAACGCCTGTTTGCCGCGGTTCAGGTGCTTGATGAATTCGGCGATGCCGCCCGTGTACTTGAACTCATGGTTCTTGGCGGCCCCGGTCTTGGAATCGGTGTTGCGCTCGTCGGTCAGCGTAATGAGCAGGCCCTTGTTGAGGAAGGCCAGTTCGCGCAGGCGTTGTGCCAGGGTATCGAAGTTGTATTCGGTAGTGGCGAAAATGCTTTTATCGGGAACGAAGTGCACTTTGGTCCCGCGCTTTTTCGTAGTCCCGGTTTTCTTGAGTTTGCTGGTGGGCTCGCCCTTGCTATAGGTCTGCTCCCACACGTGCCCATCGCGCCAGATCTCCAGGTCAAGCTGGTAGCTGAGCGCGTTGACCACGCTTACGCCCACGCCGTGCAATCCGCCGGAAACTTTGTAGGTGGAAGAATCAAACTTGCCGCCGGCGTGCAGCTTGGTCATGACCACCTGCGCCGCGGAAAGTTTTTCGTCGTCAATCACCATGTCGTCCACGGGAATGCCGCGCCCGTTGTCTACGACGGTGATGGAGTTATCAATGTGGATGGTGACGTCAATCTTGTCGGCGTGTCCAGCGAGGGCCTCGTCCACGGAATTGTCCACCACTTCATACACCAGGTGATGCAGGCCCATCTCGCCGGTCGAGCCGATGTACATGGCCGGGCGCTTGCGCACCGCTTCCATGCCGCCCAGCACCTTGATGGAGTCGGCGGTGTAATCCCCGTGACCGTTTTCACTGCCCGTTTTTTTCGATTTTGTATGCTCTTTTGCGGTTGCCACTGCCATCTCTTCAGAAGCCATTATTTGAGGGTCCCCATCATATACGCGGAACGTTATTGGCACAGAAAAAGGGTTCTATGCGTTCCGCAAGCAAAGTCGCACGATTCCACTTAAATTGTTGATATTAAAGTGACTTAAAGATACTTGCTCATGAGGAATTATACCACAAGGAGCGCTGTTTTTCAGGTCTCGGGCGAGTGCCAGAAAGCGTCGCGAAGAGCCTGCGCACTCAATGCACAAGGCTCAGAATAGACCAACAATATCGCAAAGTAGTTTTTCATTTTATCTGCTTATCTGCAACGGCTGGAGGGAGTAAAAAGAGTCCCGTGGTGCGCTGCACAATTCAAGTTGCATATGCAATGTCGTTACTCCGCCTAATTTGGCGCTGGCAAAAAGGAGCCGCTCGCGATTACAATTGGCGACCGACTCGGGTTACGTTGGTACATGTTCAGAAATAAAGCAGGGGCCGTCGGATGTAATGCAGATGGTTTGTCCAGTCGGCCTCTATACTCAGTTGCCGGCAAAACGCACGGCAAAAAAATTCGTAAAAAAATTAGAAAGAGAGAGAGATCCCCCATGCAAAACTTCACCCAAAAAGCCTTGATGGTTGTTCTTACCGTATTTGTGCTCGTTGGATTGTTCTATGGCCTCAGCACACCGGTAAAAGCTACGGCAACGGACAAGGCGAACGTCAAGGTAAATGTAGTACCTCAGGATGCGCCCGGTGGTTGGGTACCCGATTGCAATGGCACTCCTGCCGATTGTGGTTCAAGCCTCCAAGTCCAGTAGAGATTTAGGACCGCAAAATTTACTTGTAAGTTGTCAGATGTAGATGTTAAGATGCGCTTCTTGTTCGGCATTTAGCGTAACCGCCTACTTTTGTCTAAGGAACGATCATATGGCACCCGTTTCCAAGCTCTATTACGTACTTTGGATTTTGCCTGTTATTCTGCAAAGTGCGACAGCTTGGGCGATGGTGCGTGGCAAGTTGCGGCAGGAATTCCCATTCTTTTTTCATTACATTCTTTTCCAAGCGCTCGGAGGCTTGGGTTTGTTTGTAGTCTTTCAGATTAAGAGCCATCAAGCTTATTTTTATGTATATTGGGTGCTCGCGGCCGTGGGAGCGGTACTGGAATTTTCGGTAATCTATGAAATTTTTGATTGCGCCTTTCGCCCGTTTGCTGCTCTCCGCGATTTTTCGAGTATTATCTTCCGGTGGGCGGGATTGCTTCTGCTGATGGTAGGTGTGGTAATGGCAATGACATCAGCCTCCGGGAACGTTAACCGTATCACGCTGGGGATTTTAGCAGTGGAGCGCGGGGTGTTGCTGATCCAAGGGGGGTTATTGCTGTTCCTTCTGATGTACTCTTCTCGGTTAGGTATGACGTATCAGCATCACGGTTTTGGTATCGCGTTGGGATTGGGATTCAACGCAGCAGCCCACTTGATCTTAAACAGTTTGCGTGCGCAGTTTGGTCGTGACTGGAATCCCACATACAACATGCTCTTGATAATTTGTTACAACGTAGCTGTGACGACTTGGGCAGCCTATATGTTTTCTCCCGAACCCGCTCGCGTCACCGAAGCCGCGCAATACGAGCCCAAACCCATTCTGCAACGCTGGAACCAGGTGCTGGCGGGCGAAGAGCCTCTCAGCAGCGGCGGTGGCACATTTATCCCCAGCATGGAACGCATCGTTGACCGCGTCATGTCGTCTCAGAAGTAAATCCAGCTTTATCCAACACCTTTCCACGTGCTAATTCCCTAGTCGTTGGCGGGAGTTTATGCGCGCTCTGGCCTCTAACGAAAGTATTGACATCTTTATAGAGAAGAGCCCCGCCGTCAGAGACTGCGCAAAAATTCACTTTCTTGTCATTCCGACACGAAGTGGAGGAATCCCTATTGTGTCGAGGATTTATGGTGACACGCATAAACCCTTAAAGCGCATAGGGATTCCTCCCCTCGGCCCCGTTCGGGGCAGGCTGAAAACGCGTTGCTCCTCGGAATGACAGTGCAAGCATGATCGTGAACTCATGTTTCGACAACCGTGGTTTTTCCGCAGTCTGTTTAAGAACGACTATGAATATAGAAAGGTAAACTCAAGGGGCCCTGCGCGGTGCTTATCTCTACTCTTTTTTCTTCTTAATCTCTGACGCCAGTTCGCGGGCGATTTCGGCCACCAGTTCAGGCTTCATGCGCTCGGTTACGCGATGAACAATCTCCGCGATCACGGCGGTGTTCTTATCCAGCGCCATGGTGGAATCGCCGGTAAAGGCCTGATGCACGGCCTCGGTCATGGCGGGGGTTATTTCTGTTCCCATGGCTGCGGCCATGGCTGCCGCAAGTTGGGCATCCGGGCCATTTTCAGACGAGGCTACAGCTGGCTCGTGTTCTGCCTCCGCCGGGGAGGCGGGGATTCGCTGATGCATCTCCTCGTGCAGAGAGACCCCAATTTCGTTTTCCTCCAAGTGAGTCTCTTCCGCCGACCATCCTGAGGCTGAAGGCTCGTGGGCCTCGTGAGAAAGCTCCGCATCGGCGTTTGCTGATGCTTTTTCAGACCAACTCGAACCCATGGCGGCAGCAACCTGGGTGACAAAATCATCCGGGTGATCGTGTGCCGGCTTTGACACCTGCGGCTCTTCCCGCAGCTCCGGCGCCTCAATTTCCTGGGTATCGTCAATGCCGGAAGCGCCGGCGTGTTCTTCCGCAGCCGCGGCTGGCTGGCCATACAGCTCGGGATAATCGGCAGCATTGCCTACGGGAACGGGCTCTGCACCCTCCACTCCAAAGCGAGTTGGAAATTGGGCTGACATCTCGCTCACATCCGTCACCAGCATGGAATCTTTGCCGGCGCCGGCAAGCACGTCTCCGGAAGAGCGCTGACTGGTGACTTCCAGCCCGGTTGCGGTGCCGGAGGGAACATGGGTTTCAGAAGAAGAAATGATCTCTAATTCCGGCTCGGGGACCGTATGCGAAGCCTCTGTGTGCGCGGCGGCAGAAGGCTGAGGAACCGGAGGCTCCCAGGAGTTCACCACGGCGCTGAGATGAAGATCAGAAACTTCCGCATGGGGAACCGACTCAATTTTGACGTCGGCAGACTCCATGTGCAAATCGTGGGCTGAGCCTTCGGCTTGTGCAGGAGCCGCGGCTGCGTACTCGTGCAGCATGTCATGGTGCTCCGCCGGCACATCGTGCGCAGGCGCTTCTGCATGTGAAGCCATGTTCTGCAAGGCTTCTTCTACCTGCGCTGGCGAGAGCGTTACCGTTTCAGCATCGCCTTCGTTGGCGGGGGCAGCTCCTCCGGGAACTTCTTCGTATCCCTCGACGGCGCTGGCGCCGCCAAACCAGCTCTTGGCCTTGGAGAAAAACCTTCCGACACCCGATTTGGGTGAATCCTCACCGCTCTCTTCCATGATCTGGTAAGGGTCAACTTCTGAGGTCGAGCGTTCCAGGTACGCCGTATTCCGTTCCAGGATCTCCGTAGTGGTTTGTTCGGCTGGAAGATCGGCGCCGAGGTGCTCCAAGCCCATAGCGGGGGCGGCACGCATCTCGGTAGGAACGTTGACGGCATGAGGTTCTTCTATCGCAGCCGATGGGAAATCTTCTTCCGGCAGCTCTATCCGGGGCGGCGCCGGGGCTGGCGTCTGGGCCTGTTCTGCCGCGCCATGTTCCTCGGTTGCCGACTTCCATTTCTGATAGCTTGCGTCCTTTTCATCGAAAACAGGCGTTTTGAGCTTCTGGGTGCGTTCGTATTCCGGCAGTTCATCGGAGGGAGGCTGCGCCGGGGTGACCATCACCTTGGCCTTGGGGTTTGAGGAATTCAGCCGTTGCTCAAGTTTCTGAACCGCCGCCAGCAGGTCGCTGGCCTCGAAGGGCTTAACGATGACTCCGTCTGCTTTGACTCTGGCGCCCTCTTCCGGTTTAAAGGGCTCCATTTTCCCGACGGTCAAGAGCACGGGAATTTTCGTGGTCTCGATGGCGCTCTTCACACGTTCGCACACTTCCAAGCCGGTATAACCGGGCATGTAGACGTCGAGCACCACCACATCGGGTTTGTGTTCAGCTATCTTCTTAACAGCGGCAGCCCCATTGGAAACAGCTACAACTTCATAGCCTGCTTCCGTGAGGATTTTCTTGCCCATGTTCTGGGCAGTCATGCTGTCGTCAGCCAATAAAATCTTCAGCGCCACACGATTAATCCTTAAGGGCGGGGAGCGTGAGTCAAACGTTACTGTTTATTAGGTCGCAAGTCAATGAGGACGGCACCTTAAACGGCAACATCCGGCAAATTATCCCGTGTAAAACTGCCGAAGTGGGGGGGACTTCGGGCAAAATACTAGTGATTTCGGCCTAAAACGGAATTATTTTCCGCAGCCCTTTCTTCTTCCCTTTTTTGCTGGAGGAAGAGCTATCTGTCTGGTCTTGAGAATTGTTCTGAGCAGAATCGTTCTGCTGGGCCGAGCCGGCGCCGCTGTCCTTAGCATCACTGGTCTGGGTTGCAGCCGGTGCTGATGCCGGAGCAGCCTGATTTTGCGTATTGGACGTCGCTGCCGGAGCCGGGTCAACAGCCTGCGGCGCGGGTGCTTGCGCGGTTCCAGGATCGATCGGCTTCAACTCAGGGATGCCGGTATCGGGATTCGCCGGTGCACTGGTCGCTGGCGCAGAAGGAGCCGGACTTGTAACCTGGAGAGCGGGCGTCGCGGTTTGCGGCGCTGGCTGATTTTGCGCATCCGAGTGGGGCACGGCCTCGCTCTTTGGCACTTCGCCATTGCGGACTTCCAGCGAAACCGAGTTTCCGTCTCCCGAAGTTCCATTCAGAGTATTGGTGGTTTCCCGGATAACCGCCACCGCACTGGTTTCCTCTGGCGGCGTCATGGTGGGCTCGCCCGTGCCGGCCGCCTGCTTCACATCAGGAGCGCGACGAAAATTGCGCATCACTCCATCGATGCGCCCGTTTTTTTTGCGGCTGGCCTCGATGGCTTTGTCTTGCGCGATGGCATCCGACGTCGGAATTGGTATAGGACGTCCCAGCGCCTGTAGACGCCGTTTGGCATCGTTGGCGCGCTCTGTCATCGGATAGTTCAATATGATCCGGGAATAAACCTCTGCCGCCTTATTGGTGGAATCCAGGATAAACCTCGCTCTTGTGGCTTCCTGCACTCCTTTAGCATCCCGTGTACGCTGAATTTGTTTTTCATAGATGTCGCCGAGGATATAAAGCGCCTCGGGAGCTTTGCTGTACAGGGGATAAGTATCCACCGCTGTTTTCAGGCGGGCAATGGCCGCCGGCCAGGCTTCGCGCATGTAATAGAAACGGCCAATTCCGTATTCCCTCTCCGCCAAAACTTCCTGCACCTCGCGCAGCCGCTGTTTGGCCTGAGGCACAAGCTTGCTATCGGGAAATTGCAGAATGAGCTGCTGGTATTCCTCTTCTGCCCGCTTGGCGTGGGTAAAATCGCGGTCGGGTTTTTCCATCTGCCGGTAGTGGATATTGGCCACTTTAATCTGGGCTTCGGCAGCCTCGGGCATGTTGGGAAAGAAAGTAATGAAATCTTTGTATTCAATCTCTGCCTGGGCCAATCCGGTAGTGCCGCCTTCCGCATACCAGGCATCGCCGATGGCCAGCTTGGCGCGCGCGATGTATTCTGAATCCGGGTAGGTATTGATGAGGACTTGCAAGGTGGTGCGCGCCTGTTCGTACTTGCTGCGCTTCATGAAATCCATGGAGCGGTCGAACAGGACTTTATCCGGCTGCTTGGAATCCACGTTGGCCAGCGGATTCTGCGCTTTGCTGTGATGAAACAGGCCGGCCATCGCTGAAAGCGGCGCCAGGAGAGCAAGTGTGAGAATGACTAAAACTTTGCGGACCATAAGATAAACCCGGTGTATACCTTTATAACTTGCCTGTCTGCGTTGAAAAACCGCCCCGCTCTATACCTTGAGGAGGACCGCCTCCCGGGCAGTTTTCAACAGTTGTTCCACGTTAACGCGGGCCTCGCCTTTGCCGAAGACCGCGCTGCCTGCGACCAGAATCTCCACTCCGGCGCGCACCGAATCTGCGATGGTTTCGGTTGTGATGCCGCCGTCAATTTCAATCCTGAACCCCAAATTCCTGTCATTGCGCATTTCGGCCAGGGCGCGCACTTTGCGCAACGAAGCCGGAATAAATTTTTGCCCGCCGAAGCCGGGGTTCACCGACATCACAAGCACATGATCCACCATTTCCAGCACCTCGCTTAAGGTATCTACCGGGGTTGCCGGATTAATAACCACGCCGGCCTTCAACCCCCTGGAAATAATGTGCTCTAGAGTGCGATGCAAATGAATGCAGGCTTCCTGGTGCACCGAAATCCAATCTGCCCCGGCATCGGCAAATGCGGGGATATACTCATCGGGGTTTTCGATCATCAGATGCACATCGAAAGGTACCCCGGTGACCTTGCGCAGCGATTGGACAACCGGCGGCCCAATGGTAATGTTGGGGACAAAGTGCCCGTCCATTACGTCCACATGCAACAACGTAGCCCCTCCGGCCAGCGCGGCCTGAACTTCTTCTGCCAGGCGGGCAAAATCAGCCGATAAAATCGAGGGCGCCAACTCAATCATGAGAGTGCTTTGTGGCAAGTAAACTAGCCCTGATTTTAGCAGAATCAGGCAAGGGCAGAATGAATAATAAGCAATAAAAATTGCGAATTGCTGGTATTTTGCCTTGCTCCGCGTGGCCATAGGGTTGCCTGCAATTTTTTCCCATGGCAGGCGATGGTGAAGCCACCTGCCTGCAGCCGGATGTATCCAAACTGTTTGTTGGTAAGGACATCATCTGGTGAACTGCAAGAGACTGCTTTTTTCGCAAAACGTAAGAATCTATCTCGGGGTCGTGTGCGTTGTGATTGTCGCCGCCTGGAACGCGGCTGCCACTCCTATTCAGCCCAGCGCGCAGCAGTTATTGAATGAGGCGCAGCAACCCACCATACCTTATGTTCCCGCCCAGGCAGGCTGGAACGGGCCGATGGTCGAAGCGCAGCCCAATCCCGCCAGCGTTGCAGTCTTCAACACCAGCCAAATTCTGCATGATGCAGAGTTGGCGCGCGCCCGACGCCAAATATTATTGCAAGTCGCAACTCCAGACCCGCGAGTGCTGCTGGCTTTTGGAGTAATCATCTTTCTTCTTCGCAAAATGCGCTCCTTGCGGCAGAGTCCCGGCGTTCCTGCCCCGCATCCGGCGTAAATTCGAGCAGTTGACTGTTGCCTGGTAGAGACGTAGCTTGCTATGTCTCCCGCTTGGGTTGCAGCATAGTGTGCAAAACCTGTAGCTTCTTACCTGTGGCCCTGGTTGAAGTTCGCGAGCTTACCAAGATCTATCCGCTGGGCAACTCTGTCTTTGGTTCCGCCACTGTTGTACGAGGGCTGGCCCCAAAACAGGGCGAAGTCCGCGCTGTGGACGGAGTCACATTGGAAATCCAGGCCGGGGAAACTCTTGGGCTGGTAGGCGAATCCGGTTCCGGCAAGAGCACCCTGGGACGGCTGATTCTGCGGCTGATCGAGCCCACTTCGGGCAGCATTTTCTTTGAAGGCCAAGATATTTTACGCGCTTCCGCTTCTACCCTTCGCCGGATGCGCCGCGACATGCAAATCATCTTTCAGGACCCATTCGGATCGCTCAACCCGCGCATGCGGGTGCGCGAAATCGTGACCGAACCGCTGCGCATTCACAAGATCAACGGCGAGTTGCCGGACCTGGAGTCGCGCGCCGCCCAACTGATGCGCGCCGTGGGTCTCGATGGCTCGGCTTTGGGGCGTTATCCCCACGAGTTTTCCGGAGGACAGCGCCAGCGCATCGGCATTGCCCGCGCGCTGGCCCTGCGTCCCAAGCTGATCGTCTGCGATGAGCCGGTCTCGGCGCTCGACGTCAGCGTAGGCGCGCAAATCGTAAACCTGCTGGCGCAACTGCAGCGCGAGTTTGGCCTGACTTACCTGTTCATCTCGCATTCCATGCCCATCGTGCGCTACCTGGCTACACGCATTGCGGTGATGTATCGCGGAAAAATTGTCGAGCTGGGAAGCTGCGAACAGGTGACGTCGAACCCCACACATCCCTATACGCGCAGTTTGCTGGAAGCAACGCCAGAGATTTAAGCAATCAGCATTCAGCCAAAGAGCATGTAAAAAAACTCTTCTTGCAGACATCCGCGCAATCGTATCAAGGAGTGGCCAGAGACTTGGGATTCGACAAATTTCTGGGCGAAGCCTTTTGCAATGCACCGATCAGCAACTCGCCTGCGGCCGGCGTGCCCGCTGCATGTTGCAGGACGATCTCGCGCGCGGTAATTTTGCGTCCATAGATTTTTTCGCTGGCGCTGTTGTCCGGACGCAGTGTGGATCCATCGAGCGAGACCCCGGCAAAAAGGCCACGCGAGCGGGAGTACGTGAGAATCTCCGCCTGCATGAGCACGTCGGTGGCGGCCTGGGCATCGCGCCCCTTGGGGCCTGCGGCGGCGGCGATGTCTGCGCCCAGCTTGACTTTGCTTTTCAGGATCGAATCGATTCCCTTGGGGTTCACCACCAGAAGAACGAAATCCGTGGCCTGCCCGCCCAGTTGGAAGCCGATATTGGCGCCTTCCAGCGCGACCATGGCAGGCGGTCCCCAGGGACCGGTAAAGTGTTCGCCGCTCCGGCAGGTCATGGCCCCACGTCCGTAATTGCCGCCAACACCGAAGGCAAACTTCTTGACCGAAGGGATGACAATCACGCACTCGGATTTATCGAGGATCGACTTGGGAAGATTGTCAGGAATGTTCAGGATCTCTTGCAGAACCTCGCCAGAATGCTTCAGGCGATCTTGTTCGTGCTGCTGGGCTCGAGCGCAAGTTGACAGCACCACCATCGCAAACAGGAACATAAGCGTCTTTTTCATGAGCCTACTCTCCCATGGGTACGTTTCTTAGGCAAGGCTTTTTACCAGAATCGTTCTCTTTGCAGGTTTAAGGAAGCGGACCTCCAGCAAGAGTTACGAAATTAGAAACTCCCGAAAATTACGCCCTCTTTTTGCCAGAACCAGTTTTGCCGGAAGCTGCCGGCGCCGCCTTTTCCCATGGCCGTTTGGGGCGGGCAGATTCAGGCTCGTCGCGGTTTTCCACCCGGTCATACTGGTAGCTGTCGCTGACTGTGCCGATAGATTCGTTGTAGAGGCTGGGCAGACCTGTGGCTTCCTTTAACTCTTCCGTGAAATCGTGGATGGCCTTCAGGTGGTCGGCAGTTGCCGGAACTTCGGTCTTAGAGGTCTTGAGAAATTTCTGGTAGCCGCGGTCAACCAGCTTGGCGATCTCTCCGCCCACCAGGTACCCCGGACTGGCGAAGACTTTGGCAGCTCCGGTCTTGGGATCTTTCTCGATGGCGGCTGAGACGCAGTATTTTTTCAGGAAAACACGGTTACTGGTGGCGGAGGGCTCCAGCACGTCGAATCCGTGGTCGCGCAGCCATGCGACTGCATCCTCGTAATTGCGGGCTTGATAGTTCTTTACCATGTTCTTAACTTCACCAACTATTTCAAAATTTTAGTTTCTCTGGGCGTTGGAATAAACTGCTGCGGCCGGCTCACGTTGCCTGTTTCTGCCTTGCTTGGCTAAACTGAGGATTGGGCCGCGGAATAGACTTTCGCACAGCAGGCGCACTTTCCGCAAATCTGATTTGTCTGGGAATTGTAAAGCAGGTTGTTTTCAGCAGCTTAAGATACTTAACTAATCAGGTTCTACCCGCCATTAACCATGTCTAAGACGGTTTCCAGCAGCGTTACGCCTGGCGCCGCCCTCCTCGGAGAGCGGCAGCTCAACCGCATTGGCAACACCCCGCTGCTGCGCCTCGAACGCATTGCCGGTGGCCTTCCCGGCATCCAGATTCTGGCCAAAGCCGAGTGGTGCAACCCCGGCGGATCGGTCAAAGACCGGGCTGCTTCTTCCATTGTGGCCGACGCCGAGCGCCGCGGATTGCTGAAACTGGGCAAATCGCTGCTTGATTCCACCAGCGGCAACACCGGCATCGCCTATGCCATGCTGGGAGCGGCTAAGGGATTTGAAGTTACGCTTTGCATGCCCTCGAACGTCTCGGTGGAGCGCAAGCGCATCGTGAAGGCTTATGGGGCGCACGTGGTCTGGACCGATCCGGCGGAGGGCTCAGACGGCGCCATCCGCAAGGCGCGCGAGCTGGCTGCCAAAGAACCCGCCCGCTACGTCTATGTTGACCAGTATTCCAACGATGCCAACTGGCGAGCTCACTACGAGGGAACCGCTAACGAAATCTGGCAGCAGACAGCGGGTGAGATCACCCATTTTGTGGCTACGCTGGGAACCAGCGGGACTTTCGTGGGAACCAGCCGAAGGCTCAAAGAGCTGAATCCCCGCATTCAGCGCATCTCTTTGCAGCCCGATTCCCCCTTCCACGGTCTCGAAGGGCTGAAGCACATGGCTACCGCTATTGTGCCCAAGATTTACGATCTTGGGCTGGCCGACCGCGATATCGGCATTTCAACCGAGGCGTCCTACTCCATGGTGCGCCGCCTGGCGCGGGAAGAGGGCTTGCTGGTGGGGATTTCGGCCGGAGCCGCCGCCGTGGGCGCTCTGCAGATCGCACACGAACTGGCCGCCAAAAAGGAAGCCGGCGTGATCGTGACCATCTTCCCCGACTCGGGGGACAAGTACCTGAGCGAAAGGTTCTGGGACGAATAAGCCAGTTGCCAGCAGCCAGTTGCCGGTTGCCAGTTTGAGCTTCGAGCTACCAGCTTCTAATATCGCGACCGGGTGAAAGGCGGTCCTCATCAGGATAAACCAGGACAACCTTGGCCATAGGATGAACGCAGATGGGCCTGCGCTGAGGGCAGGCAGGGAAATGGAGAGCTGAAAATTGTTCTCGGGGCCGTTTGGGAGGGGGGTGGGGGGGTACTAAGTAACCTTGAAGTCCGGCTGGCGCAGAAATATCCCCTCGCCTCTTGGGAGCCGTGAGAGGCGCCGCTTGATGTTTTCAAAGACCGTGGGGCATAGAACCCCACATCAATCATGCCAGTAATTTGATAGAAAGCAATGATTTGATACCACTTGCCCGGCCCCCAGCGAAGAAACGTGGGTTCCCATGACACAATAGTTTGCTTTTCTTACGGTCACGGTACTAGCTGTGCCGAAAAGCAGCTTAGGAACCAGCAGAGTGAATTACCCGAAAGGCGGTAAATCGTGGCTGTTTTAATCGTGCTGTTCGGCGCATGGCTGCTGTTTCGCGGCATCGGCGCGCTTGGCTACCAGGCATTTGCCGCCTGGCATGACACCGCGCGCTACGCGCTGGCTGTGATGTTCACCTTCACCGGAATCAGCCATTTTACGAAACTCAAAGAAGACATGGTGCGCATGATGCCGGCTAGCGTCCCCAATCCCCGCTTGATGGTGCATATTACGGGTGTGCTTGAACTGCTGGGGGCGCTGGGAATCCTGCTTCCCCAGACCCGTTTGCTGGCGGGAATTTGCCTGATCTTGTTCCTGCTGGCAGTGTTTCCGGCGAACGTGAAGGCGGCGCGAGAAAAAATCCTGTTGAACAACAGACCGGCCACTCCGTTGTGGCTGCGCCTGCCTATGCAGATTTTGTTCATTGGGTTGATATGGTGGGCGGCGTTGCGGTAGCAGCGCCGGCATTCAACCAAAGCGGGCAATAAAAAACCTCCTCGAAATGAGAAGGTTTTTAATTGTTTCGAAATCTCTTACTGCTGCTTGGCGCCGGTTCCAGTTTTGGCGTACTTCCGGCGGAAGCGCTCCACGCGGCCGGCGGTATCCACCAGCTTCTGCTTGCCGGTAAAGAAGGGATGGCAGTTGGAGCAAATTTCCAGGTTGATATCACCCTTATGGGTGGAGCGGGTGGTAAACGTGTTCCCGCAGGCGCAGTGCACGCGCACTTCCTTGTAGACGGGATGAATAGCTGCTTTCATGACTTCTTAGATACCTCACAGAGAAGCTTAAATTTTATAGGGATTTGATGTTCTTCGCAACCCGTTGGATTCAGTTGCCAGCTACCAGTTGCCGGTTGCCAGTTTCGGCCCGAAGTACAGTTGGCACCACGGAGACACGGAGGAGAATCAAACCAGGCCCGCTGCTCACCCTATTTTTAGACAAGTTCGGATTTGGCCGAGTGTCCAAAGCAGTAAAGCTACAATCGCAATGCCCGCCCAGAAGGCGGAGTGCTCTTCCAGGTACGCGCCCGTGCTAAGTTGCTGGTAACGAGTGAAAAAGTGGACTTTCGCACCGATGTAGATTAGAGCACCGATAAGTATCAGGAGAATTTCGGTCATATCAACCCACTTTTTCATGCAGTCAGTTTATCAGAGCAATGATTCAATAACCCGATTCCTCCGTGCCTCCGTGGTGAATCCGGTCTTAACTCCGAACTGGCAACTGGCAACCGGGACCTGGCAACTGCTTTTGCTAACATTAAACTGTGAGTCCGAAACCACAAGTTCGTGTCCGTTTTGCGCCCTCTCCCACGGGCCAGTTGCACGTAGGCAACGTGCGCACGGCGCTGTTCAACTGGCTCTTTGCCCGCCAGAAGGGCGGGGCTATGATCCTGCGCATTGAAGATACCGACGTGGAACGCAGCGAAGCCCGCTATGAAACGCAACTATTCGAAGACCTGAAGTGGCTGGGCCTGGATTGGGATGAGGGGCCGGACGTCATTACTCAGCCCGGTGGTGGTCCTTACGGTCCTTACCGGCAGAGCGACCGGCTGCAGATTTACCGCGATTACGCCGAACAACTGCTGCGCGAGCGCAAAGCCTATCTTTGCTTCTGTAGCGATGAGGAGCTGGAAGCCGGCCGCCAGCGGGCAATCGCCAATCAGCTTCCGCAGATTTACTCCGGCAAATGCCGCGCCCTCGACCCGGCGGAGGCCGAAAAGCGCCGCGCCGCGGGTGAACCTGCTGCAATCCGGCTTGGGATTCCCGAGCACCCCATTCGCTTTCACGATATCGTGCGCGGCGACGTGGAGTTTTCCAGTGAAGTCGTGAGCGACCCCATCATCATGCGCTCCAGCGGTATCCCGGTTTACAACTATGTGGTGGTGGTGGATGACGCGCTGATGAAGATCACCCACGTCATCCGCGGCGACGATCACCTTTCCAACACCCCCAAGCAGGTCGCTTTGTACGAGGCCCTGGGGATGCCAGTGCCGGAGTTCGCCCACCTTTCCACCATTCTCGGGCCCGACCGCGAGCGGCTCTCCAAGCGCCACGGGGCGACTTCCATCGCCAACTTCCGCGATATGGGAATTCTGCCCGAGGCGCTGATGAACTACCTGGCGCTGCTGGGCTGGGCGCCGTCAGGCGGCACGCGCGAGACGTTTACCGCACAGGAGCTGGTAAAAGAATTCGACCTGCGCCGCGTCACCCTCTCGCCGGCCATCTTCGACATGGAAAAGCTGGCGTGGCTGAACCGGCACTACATCAAGCAGAGTTCTGCCGGCCGGATTGCGCGTCTGGCGCTGCCCTATTTCGTGAAAGCGGGTATGTTGCCGGAAAAATTTTCTGCGAGAGACGCAGCAAGCTACGTCTCTACCGCGGAATTTTCATGGTTCCAGAAAATGGTCGAGCTGCTGGCGCCCTACGTGGACCGCCTGGAGCAGTTGCCCGAACGCGCAGCCATGTTGTTTCATCATGATGCCAAAAAAGCGCTGGAAAATCCGGAGAACACCGAGGTGCTGAAACTGGAAAAGACCCCGGCGGTGATCGCAGGTTTCAGCAAACGCATCGCTGCAGAGAACGGAGAAATTACCGCGGAAAGATTTAAAGCCATCGTGAATGAAGTAAAGACCGAAACCGGAACAAAGGGCAAAGAGCTGTTTCATCCCATTCGTATCGCCATGATCGGATCGCACTCCGGCCCGGAGTTTGACAAGCTAATTCCCATTATTGAAACGGGCAGCAAATCGGATTTACCCGTGCATGTAAAGAGTGTGCGCGAGCGGGTGGAGGAGTTTGAAAAAGCCTTTGCCGCAGGTAAGAGCTAATCACCACGGAGGCACGGAGACACAGAGAAGAATTGAACAATTGAGTAATCGGGTAATTATGTAATTGATTTCATACATAAATTACCCAATTACGCACTTACTCAATCTTCAATGACCCGATGACCCAATTCTCCGTGTCTCCGTGCCTCCGTGGTAAAACACATTTATCCCTGCAACAAGCTCTTCAGCGCTCCATTCAGCTCCGGCTGCTGAAATTCAAATCCGCTCTCCAATAGTTTCTTCGGCGTCACCCGCTGGCTGGCCAAGACCGTTTCTTCCGCCATTTCCCATCCCATGAGAAATTTCACCGCGAATGCCGGAACGGCGGCAAATGCCGGTCGATGGAGAGCTTTGGCCAGCGTCCGGGAAAATTCCGCATTGGTCACAGGATTAGGCGCACTCATGTTCACGGGTCCATGAAGTGAGCTGGTCTTCAAGCAGTGCAGGATGGCAGCAACGGTATCGGCAATCGAAATCCAGCTCAGCCACTGGCCTCCGCTGCCGATCTTTCCACCGAGCCCCAATCGAAAAGGGAGCAGCATTTTCTTGAGCGCGCCTTCCTGGGTGCTCAGCACAACCCCGGTGCGCAAATGAACCACCCGCCACCCAGCCTGCTCAGCAGGCTGGGTGGCCGCTTCCCATTCGCGGCAGGTTTCAGCTAAGAAGCCCGTGCCCAGTGTGCTTTCTTCCGTCAGAATCTCATCTCCACGATTGCCGTAGTAGCCGATGGCCGAGCCGGCGATCAGCACTCCCGGCTTGCTTCCGCTGCGGGCCAGGGCTTCGCATACGTGCCTGGTCCCTAGGACGCGGCTGTGGCGGATGTGCTCCTTTTTTTGTTCGGTCCAGCGCCCGAAGATGTTTTCCCCGGCAAGGTGGATAACGGCATCGAAGCCGCTGGCCTGCGCGAGATCCAAAGGCTTTCCGGGGTCCCAGGCAATTTCATTTTGGGAACGAGAGATCCCGGTCTTCAGGCGTACGACGGTGTATCCTTCAGAGGCGAGCGCGGGCAGCAGCGCGAGCCCGATGGTTCCCGACATGCCGCTGGCCAGAATCTTCATGATGAACTCTTCATCTACTGTGCTTATTATTGCGTCAATCCCGTTTGCATCTTGTCATCCTGAGCGCCTTTTTTGGCGCGAAGCATCTTGCGTTTTTTTTTCCATGCGACACTGTTCTTCGTCTCAAACAGAACCAAACAGCTCAAGGCCGATGGCGTTTCGTTCTCTTACAGAAATGCTATAAGATTGCCTTCCCCTTATGAATTTACCACTTCGCTTTCGCACGCGAGTACTCATCGTGTTGGGAGTTGCTGCTCTCTGTGCGCTTGCGCTGGCGATGGTGCGTCCCATTCCGCAACCGCTGGCCTACCACCATTTTGCCGACCAGCGCCCGCTGTGGGGAATCCCGAATTTTGCCGACACGGTTTCCAATCTTCCATTTCTGTTGGTGGGCATCTGGGGACTGGTCTTGATAGTTCGCGGCCGCATCAGCTTTGTCGATGCCCGTGAGCTTTGGTTTTATCTGGTCTTTTTTGCCGGGGTGGCGCTTACCTGCATCGGTTCGAGTTATTACCACCTCGCGCCTGATAACAACCGCCTGGTGTGGGACCGCCTGCCCATGACCCTGGCTTTCATGTCATTGCTGGCGGCGATCATCGCCGAGCGCATTGGACTCAAAGCGGGGCTCGCCGCGCTGGTTCCGCTCTTGATATTAGGAGTTGCCAGCGTCTGGTATTGGCATGTTGCCGACGATCTGCGCTGGTATGCCTTCGTGCAGTTCTTCCCGGCATTAGGAATTCCGCTCATGATGTTGCTGTTTCCGCCGCGCTATACGAGGTCCTTCGATCTGCTGCCGGCAGTGGGATTTTACGTGTTGGCGAAAATTCTTGAGGCAACCGACAAACAGATCTATGCTCTCGGACACATGGTCAGCGGGCATACCCTGAAGCACTTGGCAGCGGCGATGGCGGCATGGTGGATCTTGCGGATGCTGCTGCGAAGGCAGCCTGTATTGTTTCAACAGCGCCGGCAAACGTGTTTGAACACTAGCCGAAGTTAGTGAACTCCATTCCCTGGCAGGAGTCCCGGCTTATTGAGACCGGCTCTAGGAACCACCTAAATGCCCTCCGCAATTTCATCCCTTCTGTACTAGCCTTAAGCGTGGCTCGCCTTTCTTAGTGTTTGACGTCTGCCTCCCGCCCTCAACGCTCGTCATTGTTAAGCCGAACATCATTTGTTCAAGCTCGCTGGTGGTAATTCTTAATTCTCGCGCCACATCGGAACGCGTGACCCCATCTTCGTATAAGGCGGAAAATACGGCTGGCAAAACTAACGATGTTTCTCTTGGGCACTCTTCTGGCTCACGGTCACGCCCGTATTTTACGATCTCGATACAGAGCGTCCTATATTGCCAATCGCTTAACATTCCCACCGCATGCATACGATAAGCAAGCGCAGCCACAGATGTTTTCCATCGCTTCTTCGCTTTAGCTAAATCCCAAAAACTCGGAAAGCGTGGGGCATTGGCGATAATGTCGCCGCGCGGCATCAAAAAAGCCGAAGCGAACGAATTCACTTCTATTTCAGCCTCCCGGCCCTTAGGACCACCATGCCGGTGGAGAACTAGATGGCCAAGTTCGTGGGCGGCATCATAGCGGCTGTGCTCTGCTGTTTTGTACGTGTTTAGGAAAACAAATGGAGTTCCATTGTCCCAAAACGAATAGGCATCAACTTCGCGCGCGTCAATTGCAAGCGAAAAAACTCTGATACCTTTTGCTTCCAGCAGGTGAACCATGTTGCGAACAGTCAGCTCGCCTATTCCCCAATAACGTCTGAGGCTTACCGCAGCCGATTCCGGTGATGTCTCCTTCCCTAAATCTGGCAAATCTGCCTTGGGTAGCTCAAATCGCGCCTCAATAAACTTGTTAAAGCACAGAGCCAGAGTTCCACCAGAGAGAGCCCTGTCCCGCTGTGATGCTGTCATCTTCGTCAGCGCTCTAAAGCTCGCTGTTTCAATGCACGGTTCTTCAATAGTTGGCCCAAAAAAGAAGGTGAGTGGGAACGTCAGCACTCCGGAAATGCTTCGGAGAGTATCTTCCGATGGTGGATACTCTCCAGATTCGAAAGCTGTAATCGCTCTAGGATCAACGCCAATCTTTTCAGCTAACTCTGCCTTGGTTAACCCGCGCCGTTTTCTGGCGAGAGTGAGCCTTGTTGGGTTAAATTCCTCGGAATCAGGCACGTCGGCTGATATTGACCTTGATGTCTGGGGTTTGGGGAGGTTCGGCATTGTGAATCTCCAGTCTGTCGCCGCCAAATGGCCTTGACTTTAAGATGATCCGCTCCGCCCATCCGTCAACCTTGCCTTCTGCACTGATGTTGATTGGGCGTGATAATTCACAGCGCACCTCGTGATTTTCGTAATTGCGATGAAACAGGAGAATCCACGTCTCCCTTGCGCCTAGGTTCTTCAAATCTTCAGGCGTGAGAGCCATGTCTGGAAAGAGTTTATACTGCGCTTCGTTGTCGGCTACAGCGATTCTAGTTCTCGGCCCCTTGCTGCTTTTGGTGCAGGGCTCATTGGTTGCGTCTCCCGTAAATTCGTCGCCGCTCGAAACAGATATGGCTATCGTTCCAGCAGCATTGACAGTCAACGGTAGGTTGCACTCGTTTAGACGGTTCCAGCCTTCAGGAATCAGCAGTTCACGGACGCGGCAGGTGGCTTCAGCCCACATACTTATTCCGGCGAACTGCGGAGGATGGTTAGCGGTGCATGATGCCCAAGCAGCTAAGCCACGATCCACTGATTCAGTCAGCATGGGTTCTGTTAGGCCAAGGTCCGCTAGGCGATGATTGGTTTCGATTGGGTCAAGGTAAACTTTTTTGGCGGGAATCAAAAGTAGGGTCTCCTTTACTTCCTGTAATTTAACCTCAACTGAGGGAGAAAAACAAGAAGTATTTTACTTCTAATTCGGCCTATCCTTCTTTGGCCTCAGGATCGCGCTGGAGTGATGCCATACGCCCACGATAGCAGCGTCGAAGGCAAACAGCAACCGCTTGCAATCTGGCACCAACGCATGTTTTGGGACATTATCTAAACATGCGAAAACAGCATCACACCCAGCTATAATCTATTATGGCGTGCTTGCGCCACCCTAGATCAATCGACGTTCCTGCAAACTGGCCCCCCGAGCATAGGGTTGCTGGAGCCCCCGCCACTTCATTATTTTCATTTTCCAGGAGCGCAGAGCCCTGTGGCTACGCTTAGGCATCAAATCGCCACCAACGTGCTGACGGTCACGAAATATCGCGACCTGCTCAAGAAGGTGCGCGCCAACCGGCCTAACGACGACCTGGAGATTATCCGCAAGGCCTACGATTATTCCCTCGAACACCATAAAGGCCAGTCGCGGGCCACGGGCGAGCCTTATCTCGTGCATCCATTGGAAGTGGCCACGGTGCTGGCCGAGCTGAAGCTTGACCCCACCGCCATCGCCGCCGGCCTGCTGCACGATTCCATTGAAGACACGCAGGCCACGATAGAAGACATTGAGCGCGAGTTTGGATCGCAGGTGGCGCGCATTGTGGAAGGCGTGACCAAGATCAGCAAGATTGATTTTGCGTCGAAGGAAGAGCGCCAGGCAGAGAACGTGCGCAAGATGATTCTGGCCATGGTGGATGACATCCGGGTGGTGCTCATCAAGCTGGCCGACCGCCTGCACAACATGCGCACCCTGGCTGCTCTGCCGCCGGAGCGCCAGCATAAGATCGCGCAAGAGACCCTGGAAATCTACGCTCCCATCGCGCACCGGCTGGGCATGGGCAAGATCCGCGGCGAGCTGGAAGACCTGGCCTTCCGTTACACCGATGCCATCAGCTATCAGCGCGTGCACGATGCCATCGAGTCACGGCGCAAGAGCGGCGAGCATTTTCTGCAGCAGATTGAAGCTGTGATCCGCGAAAAATTAAAAGAGAACGGCGTCGAGGCGCGGGTTGAGAGCCGCATCAAGCGCAACTACAGCATCCATCAGAAGCTGTTGCGGCAGCGTATCACTATTGACCAGGTCTACGACTTCCTCGCCATCCGCATCATCACCAAGTCAGTGAAAGACTGTTACACCGCGCTGGGCGCGATCCACGGCCTGTGGCGGCCGGTCGCCGGCAGGATCAAAGACTTTATCGCCATGCCTCGGCCGAACCTCTACCAGTCGCTGCACACTACAGTAATTGCGGAAAACGGTACGCCCTTCGAGCTGCAGATTCGCACCGAAGAGATGCACAAGATGTGCGAAGAGGGAATCGCTGCCCACTGGAAGTACAAAGACGGCGCCCCGGTCAGCGCCAAGGACGAAGAGCGGCTGGCCTGGCTGCGGCAGGTGGTGGAGTGGCAGCAGGAGGTGCAGGACCCGGGCGAGTTCCTCTCTAATCTCAAGATCGATCTCTACCA
>Ga0209166_10000442_pt1 | contig 46630 bp, 37 predicted proteins | sample Coa_R1_3_FD_187151 | JGI IMG/M metagenome (GOLD analysis project Ga0209166, IMG submission 187151) | Surface soil microbial communities from Centralia Pennsylvania, which are recovering from an underground coalmine fire - Coalmine... | ecosystem: Environmental > Terrestrial > Soil >...
CATGGATTGCTCCACTTTCTCGTTCGACTTGCATGTGTTAGGCACGCCGCCAGCGTTGATTCTGAGCCAGGATCAAACTCTCGTTTGAAACCTGTTCGCCTACCGACGGGTAGAAGGTAGGCTGCCAAGCTCAGTTTCAAAGTTTCAAGTTTCAAAGTTTCAAGGGAAACCCTCGAAACCCGAAACATGAAACTCGAAACCTATTGGCGACCACTCTCGCGCTCGAAAAGGCGGAGTGGCCTATCTTGTGAGATCGTTTCAGACTAATGCCCGAATCCGTTCTCTCACGACTGGCACGTTCAACCGTGTTGTCAAAGACCGAATCGCACTCCGCCTGAGCGGCGCGAATTCAGTCCAGGCGAGCCCGCACAAGTGCGGATCCGACCGTCCTCGAAACCTTACAAACATACGCGTGTGCGCAAAACCCTGTCAACGGGAGTGTCCCACAACATTTCCACCTGTTTTCCACAAGAGAAATTCGGGGCGGCGGACAGGAGAGCGGAACCTTTTTCGGCTGCCGGCTTTCGCTTTTCGGCTTCCGCAGGTTCGGGCTCGTTCCGAGCGCGCAACGGTATGGCCTTCCGCTTTCGCAAATCATTGATTCAAAGGCTCTTTTCGGCCATGCGAAGGCGGAAGACAGAAAATTGAGAAAAGATCTTACCTTTGGAGGTCCTTGCTTTGAAGGCACCCTTCAGAAACCTACTGGTGTTTCCGAATCAAGTCCCGTGGCCGGGACGATTGAGGGATTCAATCCCTCTAAAACCTTAGATGCCGGACGCGCACGAGAGTTGCAGAAAAGCGCCCAGCCAGCCACACAAATGCTCTCGGTGAATTGTTTATATCAGATGAGGGCGGAAGAGCGCAAGGGGGAATTTGCAACAGCCCAGGAAAGTTTACTGAATTGATCCCTCCCGCTCGTTGCGCCACACGAAACAGCAGCAGCCAAGCGGGGCAGGAATACCTCGAACTACAGCAACCGCTGTTGTCGTGACGACTGCACCTCGCGCCGGGGCGCCGCCTGCGACGGTTCAGCTTGCTCAGTCCGAGGGTCGCGTACCTGCTCTCCAACGCCCGCTGCCCGCTTCATCCAATCAGGCCATTCATCCACGTTCTTGGATACTTGGTCGAGCTGGCGATTCAACCAGCCTGGTTTAAGCACCACCTTGCACCTCCGATTTCATTTGTACTACCTCACTCTGTGGATTCTTTGTGGAAGTTGAGGTCGCATTCTTTTTTATTTTCTCACCTAAGTCTTTCTTGAACTGATTAAACTCTTGGTTCTCCCTCACTAAAATTACCAATTCGGGAGGAAGTTCCTTTGCGAACCTCGGGAGTGAGGTGGTCTTGTTCGGGGCTGTCACGTCGCCCTCCTTCGTTTTACGCTCCCCCATAACGAAGCAATCCATGTACTGTCGGGGCGCGACTCCGACGAATGATTCGAAGCTGACATACCCTACTGCTCCAGCACCGTTTAGATTTTTCGGTTTGCGTTGATCGACCGCTATCGAGTCGAGGTAAAGTTCTGGTGCCAAGCTCTTTGGGTATGGTTCAATGTACACGACCCTTTGGATGCCTGCTGCCACGATATGTTTGGCACAGTCGTGGCACGGAAATGTCGTGCAAAAGAGAACCGCGTCCTTGACCGACACCCCGCGTCTAGCTGCATCTACAATTGCCGCCATCTCCGCGTGCACGGCCCTGAAGTATTCGATTGAGTTTGAGAGATGCGACCCCTTCATGAGTGCTGATCTTTCTTCAGCGAAGGCCTGTTCCACTAACTCGCCAACCGGGGTCTGCAGTTTATCTTCTGAAAGCCAACCTTTGTCGCGAAACCTCGCGATAACATCACCTAACACGCGTCGCTTGATCTTATCGCTCACTTCGTAACCTAGTCTGAAATCGCGCATGTCCGAGTCATCGTCGCACCAATAGAGGCCGCCACCGGCTTTGGGCACTTCATTTGTCCCGATCGTGATAATGTCACCATCGATCGTTGCTATAGTTGCGCCAACTTGGCGACCAAGGGCAGCGGAACGTAGAGAGGCTGCCTGTGCGTGAAACATTCCGTATTCGTCCTTAGACGGTGTGTGAATGGCCGTGCCAAAGAGCAGTTCAATGTACCGCCTCACCGAGGCGGTGGCGCCGTCTGGATTGCTCGTGTCCACAAAAATGTCGGCGAGAGGGAATGTGTCTCTCACATTCTGTCCGAATTTGTTTGTTTCGCGCTCCGACTCATCCCGTCTCATCAGTTCTTCAACTTTTTCAAAGTATTGTCCTGACTGAAGACTGTGTTCGGAGGCGGCAAGTTTTTGCGCTAGGTTTCGTTTGCGGCTCTCGCGCGGCGAATAAGCTGCAACGAGGTGGAAGGAGGGGCCGTAAATCGCTCGGAGTGTCTTCACCTCGTCGGGATGCTTGAGTGACTTCAGGATGTACGCGTGTCTAGCGAGCGGTTGATCTGGTTTCCCGTTTTTATCCTGGCGGGCTTCGCGAATTGCGCCCACAGCAAGCATCGCCAGTGCGTCTCCGCGGGTTAGGAACTCTCGGAGTTCATTACCTGCGGTCATGTGAGTCATGTACCTGCTATAGGCTGGTTCCTCCGGCAACTTCTTGCACAAATCAAGATCGACCTCGTGCATGAGTTCGCTCAATCGAACGGTGAGGGGTTCGTAATTGAGGTCCGCTACCGTTATCGACAAACACTGCGCGACGAAATCAAGCTCCGTGCCAACGGATCCGACCAATCCAAACACGATCTCAGGACCGAACTTCGCTTCCACATCCATCCTTTTGCCGGTGCCAGTTCAAGCCGAATCGAACTTCGCGATAGTATCACCAAGTAGAACCTTTTCGATGTGATTTGATCGAAGCTCGGTTCCAGAACCCTGTTTGCGTGCTGGCGGGGGCTAAAGCCCGTTTCATCGTAGAGTCTTTCTCGCGGCGCTAAAGCACCGCTCTTCCACGGGTTGTTCGGCTCGCAGGGATTGTTCGGTCTCGTTCATCCCCCTCCGCGTATTACGCGCGCCGCACACGATAGCCGACTCCTTCCTTCGGTTTGGATGACAAGACCCATGACGGTTACGCTCGATCGGGAAATCCCATCGCCATCTGCACTGCCCGCGCGATTCTTTCGATCACACTTTCCGACAATCGGTGGAGCCTTTGCTTGGGCTGGTGAAGGCTGGTTTTGCGCACCGTCGTGATGTTTTCGGCCTGAATCGTGGACGCGTCCGAGAGTCCCGTTTCGCCTAGAGCGAGCGCGATGTGGGTCGGTAAGCGCGGCGGCGTGGTCGATAACGGAACCACCAGCACCGTCGTGGCGCGCTCATGGGCGTTGCGCGCTTCGATGGAGACGATCACGACCGGGCGCTCGTTCTTCTCGGGAGGATCAGTGGGCAGTTTGACGAACCAGATTTCGCCGCGCTGCGGGGATCGCGTCATCCGGTTGGGCGTAGTCATGGCCTGGAATCACATTTGCGATTCGGAAAACTTTCCCCAGTCTTCATCCTTCTTCATTTCATCGTCGGAGAGCGAGTCGTAGTAGGCGGTGACTTGCGCGGCAAGGTCGGACTTGCGCCATTCGCGGATGATCTGTTCGACGGCCGAGGTCAGGGTTCCCACCTTCTTTTTCTTGCGGTAGGTTTCGAGGATTTCGATTACATCCTCGGAGAGTGAGAAGGTCTTGGGCTGCTTTTTTCTGCTGGCGGCGGATTGCGTCATATTCGTCAACCCTGTTCTATGATTACATTTCGTCATATCTTATGCAAGATAATTTGTATTACGTGTAATCATTTCCCTCCTCATGCGGCAGCCGAGAGCGCTTCACCGGGGCTAAAGCCCGTTTCTTTGAAGGATCTTGAACGCGGCGCTGAAGCGCCGCTCTTCCACGGTTGTCTCGGCGTCCTTGCACGGTCCGTCGGCGGCCTTCCCTCCGTTGTGTGCGCGCCTTCCCTCGGTCGTCGCGACGCTCTGCACAGTTGCCTCCGCGGTCTTCCCTCCGTCGTCCCGACGCGTTGCAGTCTCGGGGGACTTCCTGCGGTTGTCTCGCCGACCATCGTTGTCTCGGCGCCTTCCCTTTTGTCTTTGCGCTCTTCGATGTCACATTACGAGTGTCCAACACGCTCGCTGCGCTTGCGGGGCGGACGAATGCGTCCGCCCCTACACAATCGGTTTCAGCAGGTGCCAGGCTTCGCGGTACTTCTCGTATCGCGAGTCGGGGCGTTGCGGGGCGAGGAGGATGTCGGGCTTGCCGTGGGTGGCGCCGATCGGGAGGATGTACCAGGTGGCGGTGGGAATGACGTAGGCGGCGATGAAGTCGATCTGATCGCGGCGGTAGGGATGGCCGTTGGAATCGAGGTGGCAGCGGTAGGAATTCCAGCGCTTCTGGCGGGTGCATTTGACCTGGACGCGGAGAAAGTGTCCACGGCTCTCGACCGCGAAGTCGTAGGGGGCGTTGTCGCCCCAAGGCTTGGTGACGCGGAAGCCGAGTTCGGCGGCCCGAGTCATGAAGCGCAGTTCGGCCCACTCGCCGCGCGCCTTGGCGTGGCGGATGGACATGCCGGCAATTGTCATGGATACGTTCGATCGCTCCCCGGACGAATGCCGTCCGGGAGATGTGTTTAAAGGCAACAAAAAACGCGGCCTGCACGGGCCGCGGTCTTTTTTGCTCCCTATATTTATTATCTCAAGTTGGGAGGGGCGAATGTAACACGGTCTCTGGCGAAATATTTGCCGCAGCCACAGCAGGTTAAGGAGAAATGTGATCGTAAGGGGGCTTGAGAGGAATTTGGCGTCATCCCGACGGAGCCGTACTTCAGACGGAGGGAGGGATCTCCCGCAACCCGTCCACCGCCGCCGAGGATATACGGGAGATCCCTCGCCCCGCTGGTGAAAACGCCGGGCTTCGGGATGACGCCTGCGTGGGTCCTCAGAATTTTTCCCAGAACTCTGCTTATTTGCGCTTGCGGCGTTTCGCAGGCCGCGGCGGCGCTTCCTCGAATACGGCGAAGTTGATCTTCTTCTCGACCGGATCGATGCGGTCGACCAGGACTTTCAGGCGGTCCCCGATGCGGTAGATCTTGCGCGAATGCTGGCCGATGATCTCGCGCGTGTTTTCGTGGTAGGTGTAGCGGTCGTCCGTCAAAGTGTTCAGCGGGACCAGTCCCTCGACGAAGAGGTCGGCCAGCTCGACGAAGAATCCGAACTTGGTGACGCTGGTGACGAGGCCGTCGAAGACTTCTCCGACGCGGTCTTGCATGAACTTCACCTTCTTCCATTCCATGAGCTCGCGTTCGGCGTCGTCGGCGCGGCGCTCGGATTGGCTGGATTCTTCGGCGATGGCGTGGAGTTCTTCGAGCGGGATCGGGCCGGTGAGCGGCGCATAGGATTCGCGATGGGCGGCGTGGTCGCGGCGTTTGGACCAGGGGCTGGAGACGGCTTCCGGCTTCCGGCTTTCGGCTTCCGCGGTGGCTCGGAGGCGGGACGCCTCCTCGACAGCCGGCGGGACGCCGGCGCTACGGTCAACAGCGCCTGCCCCTGATTCGCGCAGCACATTTTTCAGGATTCGGTGGACGATCAGGTCAGGGTAGCGGCGGATCGGGCTGGTGAAATGCGTATAAGTAGGCGCGGCCAGCGCGAAGTGGCCCACGTTTTCTTCGGAGTAACGCGCTTGCTTCAGGCTGCGCAGCATCAGGTAGCTCAGAATTCTTTCTTCGGGCTTGCCGGCAATTTTTTCGGTGAGCTTCTGGTACATGCGCGGGGTGATGTGGACTTCTTTCGGGATTTCGATTTCGCGGACGCGCTTGCCGGTGCCATACGCGGCGCGGCGGTCGGCCTTCATCTGCACGCGGTGGATGGGCAGCGCGCCCACGCCGAGTGAATATCCGAACGTCGCGGCGATGTTTTCGAATTCGTAGACGCGCTTGGCGTCGGGCTTTTCGTGAATGCGGTAGAGGCTCGCGATGCGGCGCGACTCGAGGTGGTACGCGACGGTCTCGTTGGCGCTCAGCATGAATTCTTCGATCAGGCGGTGGGCGATATTGCGCTCGGAGCGGGCGATGGACTTCATCAGCCCAAATTCGTCGAATTCGATGACGGGCTCCGGAAGATCGAAGTCAATCGATCCGCGGCGTTCGCGCTTGCGGTTGAGGATTTGCGCCAAGTCGCGCATGAGCTCGAAGGTCGCGACCAGCGGGGCGTAACGCTTGCGCAGGATCTCGTCACCTTCGAGCACCGCGTTGACCGCGGTGTAGGTCATGCGCTCGGCGGAGCGGATCACGCCTTCGCACAAATCGTAGTGGGCGATCTCGCCGCGGTGGTCAATTTCCATGATGCAGGAGAGCACGAGCCGGTCCACCTGCGGGCGCAGGCTGCAGATGTCGGTGGAGAGTTCCAGCGGCAGCATGGGCACGGCGCGGTCGGGGAAGTAGACGCTGGTGCCGCGCAGGCGCGCTTCCTGATCGAGCGCGGAGTCGGGCGTGACGTACTGGGCGACGTCGGCGATGTGAACGTGCAGTTCGAAATTGTTGTTGGGAAGCATGCGCACCAGCACGGCGTCGTCGAAGTCGCGGGCGGTTTCTCCGTCAATGGTGACGATGGGCAGGGCGCGGAAATCGCGGCGCCGGTGAAGTTCGCGGGCGGGAATCGTGGCCGGAACCTGCTGCGCTTCTTCGAGAGTCGCGGCTGGAAAATGATGGGGCAGATGAAATTTGCGGATGATGATCTCGACGTCGACGCCGAAGTCGTCTTCGCGCCCGAGGATTTCCACGACTTTGCCGCGGGAACTCTGCGTCGCGCCTGGCCAGTCGGTGATCTCGACGTCGACCACTACGCCTTCGAGGTCGTCCCAGTCGGCGTGGCGGGCAGCCTCTTCGCCCAGGACGCGGTCGACGGACTTCGTCTTCCTCTGTGTTCTCTGTGGTGCACGGGTTTCAGAATCTTTCACCACAGGGGACACGGAGGGCACAGGGAATTCCGCGCCCGGCGGGATGATGATTTCCTGCGTGATTTTTGTGTCGATGGGAGTTACGTAATTGTGGCGGCTGCCGTAGTGGAAGATTCCGACTACGGTAGGATGCGCGCGGTGCACGGGGCGCACGATGCGTCCTTCGCCGCGGCCGTCCGGACGGACGTTCACCAGATCCACCAGCACCAGGTCGCCGTGCATGGCGTTGCCGATCTGGTGCGGGGGGATGAAGATGTCGCCGGCGAGTTTCGATTTCAAAGAGGCATTCAGCGCCTTGGCGTCGGGGATCACGAACCCGAAGCCGTCGCGGTGCATGGTGAGGCGTCCCGCGATCAAATTCTTGTCGGCAGCGGCTTGCGGCAGGGCGTAACGGTCGGAATCGATGGGGATGAGCGCCCCGTTTCTTACCAGCTTTTGCAGATGGTCGTTCAGTTCCCGGCGCTCTTCGCCATGCAGACCCAGTTCGCGGACCAGTTGCTTGTATCCGGCCTGACGCTTGGACTGGCGGGCAATGTGCTTGAGGATGGCGGCGTCGGAGAGCATGGCAGAGTGCGGACTTTGAGCCGTGAGCTTTCAGCTGTCAGCTATCAGCTTTCAGGATAAACCACCGGGCTGCGTTGAATGTCTGATCGCGTCTCCCATCCTGTACAATCACAGGTTTATGTTGCGCTACTTCACCGCGGGAGAATCCCACGGGGAGGCTCTGGTCGCCTTTCTCTCCGGCATGCCTGCCGGGTTGAAGGTGGAGCAGGCATTCCTCGACCGCGAGCTCTGGCGCCGCCAGCAGGGCTACGGCCGTGGCGGGCGCATGAAGATCGAGCGCGACAGCGCCCACATTCTTTCCGGCGTGCGGCATGGGATCACGATCGGCTCTCCGATTGCCGTGCAGCTGGAAAATCGCGATTGGAAGAACTGGCAGGAGTCGCTTCCCGTGGGCGATGGCGATCCCGCCAAGCACAAGCGGGTCGCATCTCCCCGGCCCGGCCATGCCGACCTTGCGGGCGCGCTCAAATACAATTTTCCCGAAGCCCGTTACATTCTGGAGCGCGCCTCTGCCCGCGAGTCGGCGGCCCGCGTCGCCATCGGCGGGATTGCCAAGCTCTTTCTGCGCGAACTCGGCATCGAGGTGCTCAGCCACGTGGTCACCACCGGCAGCGTGACCCTGCACGAGCCTGTTGCATGGGAAAAGATTCGCGCCCTCTACGATCGCGACGAGGTCCTGCTCAACTGCGCCGATGCCGAAACCGAGCAGCGCATGAAAGATGAAGTCGACAAAGTTCTCCGGACCGGCGACTCGCTCGGCGGCATCTTCGAAGTTGTCGCCCACCAGGTCCCGCCGGGACTTGGCACCTATGCCCAGTGGGACGAGCGCCTCGACGCCCAGCTTGCCGCTGCTGTCATGTCGCTGCAGGCAGTCAAGGCGGTGGAAATCGGATCGGGCGTGGCTGCGGCCTATAGCCCCGGCTCCCTGGTACACGACGAAATCGGCTATAGCGGCAGTTCGGGATTCACCGGCTTTTCGCGCACGCACAATAATGCCGGTGGAATCGAAGGCGGCATCTCGAATGGAGAAGAAATCCGCGTGCGCGGTTATCTGAAACCGATCTCGACGTTGCGCCGCCCGCTGCAGTCGGTGGATTTTTCGACGCGCGAGCCGGTGAAGGCCGCCTATGAGCGCTCCGACGTGTGTGTCGTCCCTGCCGCTGGAGTTGCCGGCGAGGCCATGGTCGCGCTCACGCTCGCCCGCTGCGCTCTCGAAAAGTTCGGCGGAGACTCCATGACCGAAACCCTGCGCAATTTTCAGGGCTACGGCCAGCAGCTCAAGACATTCTGATGATCTATCCCATCGTAAAGTACGGCAACCCGGTGCTCGAAAAACCATCCGAGACGGTCACCGTCTTCGACGACGAACTGCAGAAGCTGATCGACGACATGTTCGAGTCCATGTACGCGGCCCACGGGGTTGGACTCGCTGCGCCGCAAATCGGCATCGGACGCCGCATCGCCGTCATCGACGTCACCTTCAAAGAAGATCCCAGCGCCAAGCTGGTCCTGATCAATCCTGAAATTATTCACACCGAAGGCAAGCACACCCAGAGCGAGGGATGCTTGAGCATCCCGGAATTCCGCGAGAACGTGACTCGCCCGAACAAGGTCACGGTCCGCGCCCAGGACGCTCACGGCAAAGTTTTCGAAAAAACCGGAGAGGAACTTCTCGCCCGCGCCCTGCTCCACGAGACCGACCACCTCAACGGCAAGCTCTACATCAGCCATGTCAGCGCGCTGAAACGCGACCTGATCAAGCGGAAGATTCGAAAGCTGCAAAAAGCCGGAGAATGGTAAGGATTGAGTAATTGGGAAATTGAGTAATTGTGTAATTTAAAACGAGTCCACGAATGCCGACCGAGCCAGCGTTGACCGTTGGCCCCGTGCAAGGGCTGACCGTGCCGTGGAAGAGCGGCCCTTTAAGGGCCGCGTAGAACGGATCACAATGGATTGCAGGCTTTAGCCCCCGTGGTCGTAGATTTTCAATTACTCAATTACTAAATTCCCCAATTACTCAATTCGTCAATGTCTCTCAATCTCATCTTCTGCGGCACGCCTTTCTTCGCTGTCCCGACGCTGGAAAAGCTGGTTGCCGCCGGCCACCGCATGCCTCTCGTGGTCACCCAGCCTGACCGCCCCAAAGGACGCGGCCTCGAACTGGTCTCCTCTCCCGTCAAGCAATTCGCCGTGAAGCTGAATCTTCCCGTCACGCAACCCGACCGCATCAAGAATAACGACGAATTCCGGGCGCAACTCACCGACGTCAAGCCCGACGCCATCATCGTGGTCGGCTACGGCCGCATCATCCCGCAATGGATGCTCGATCTGCCGCGGCTCGGCAACATTAACCTGCACGCCTCGCTGCTTCCGAAATACCGTGGCGCGGCCCCGATTCAGTGGGCCATCGCCCATGGCGAAACTGTCACCGGCGTCACCACCATGCGCATTGACGCCGGCCTCGACACCGGCGACATTCTCCAGCAGAAAGAACTTCCCATCGCACCCGACGATACGGCCGAAACCCTGTCCCCACGCCTCGCCGCCGTCGGAGCCGACCTGATGCTCGAGACTTTGCGCGGCCTGCAACAAGGAACCATCCATCCTCGCAAGCAGGACGACTCGCAGGCTTCTCTTGCCCCCATCCTGAAGAAAGAAGACGGGCTCATCGATTTCCATCGCTCGACCGGGGAAATTCTAAATCGCCTGCGCGGATTCCAACCCTGGCCCGGCGCCTACACAAAATTTCGCGGGAAGAATCTACAGGTGCTCGCCGCCCGCGAGTCGAGCGGCGTGGCCGTGCAGCCCGCGGAGCTGCACATAGAAGAAAAGGATCGGCTGATTGTCGGCTGCGGCCGTGACAGCTCGCTGGAATTGCTCGAACTGCAAGTCGAGGGCAAGAAACGTACGGCGGCGCAGGCGTTTGTCCAAGGCTATCGCCCTGCATCCGGCGAAAAATTGGGTTCGTAAAGAATTTATACCTAGTGGTGCAAAGCGCCGGTCATCCCGAAGGCCCGCGTTGTTACCAGCGGGCCGAGGGATCTTCCAGCGTACGGTTTGATGCGCGAGATCCTTCGCTCCGCCTGAAAAGCGGCTCCGCTCAGGATGACGCCCGCCATGGGAAAGAATGTATGCTCTGGCAGAAGCTGTGAGCCATGAGCGGTGAGCAATGAGCTGTGAGCGATGAGCAAAACCTGAAGTGCCATAGCCTTTTTGTGCTCATCGCTCATTGCTCATCGCTCACAGCTCAATGCTCGCCTACAATGGCCAGAGATGCCCGTCTCGCCCGCCCGCGCCGCCGCCTTCGACATTCTGCTGCGGGTGGAGCGTGAATCATCCTATGCCTCGGAACTGCTGCACTCGGCCCATTACGAACGCTTGTCGCCGCAAGATCACGCGCTCGCCACCGAGCTAGTAATGGGCGTCCTGCGCTGGCAATCCCGCCTAGATGACGAAATCTCCCAGGTATCGTCCCAGAAATTAGCCAAGCTCGATCTGGAAATCCTGATCGCGCTGCGGCTCGCGGTCTACCAGATTCGTTTTCTCGACCGCATTCCGGCCCGCGCCGCTTTGCACGAAAGCGTGGAACTGGTGAAGCGCGCCCGCAAGCGCTCGGCCGCGCCCTTCGTCAATGCGGTACTCCGAAAACTTTCCAATCCATCTCTGTGTCCCTCTGTGCCCTCTGTGGTAGCTTCGGAAATTGCGAAAACGTGGGCGCACCCGCTTTGGCTGGTCGAACGGTGGGTCGAAGAGTACGGACTCGCCGCCGCGGAGAAAATTTGCGAGCACAACCAATCCACGCCCATCACGACGATCCGCCTGCGCCAGCCGGCTGCCGAAACTGAGCTGCTAGCCGAAGGAATCCAACTCCACCCCGGCGCCCTTCTCTCCTCCGCTCGCCGCGTGCAATCCGGAGATGTCACCAAAACTCGAGCCTTCCGCGAACGCCGCATCGTCATTCAGGACGAAGCCTCGCAACTGGTTGCCGCCTTGATCGGCCATGGTTCGCGCATCCTGGACTGCTGTGCCGCTCCCGGAGGCAAGACTCTCGCCATCGCCGACCAGAATCCCGAGTCCGAGATTACCGCCGTCGAACTGCACCCGCACCGGGCGCGCCTGCTGCAAAAAGTGCTGAGCACGACGGCGCATACGCAAGTGCTAGCCGCCGACGCCCGCCTTCTTCCAATCGCGCAGCCTTACAACCGCATCCTCGCCGACGTGCCTTGCTCGGGCACCGGCACGCTGGCTCGCAATCCCGAGATCAAATGGCGTCTCAAGCCAGACGACCTTACCGAGCTGCACGAGCGCCAAGTCGCGATCCTGCGTTCCGCGCTGACCCACCTCGAGCCCGGCGGACGCCTCGTCTACTCCACCTGTTCGCTGGAAAAAGAAGAGAATGAAGATGTGATCGATGCGGTCCTGGAAGAGAACCAATCCGTCCGCGTACGAGATTGCCGCGAAGAACTCGACCGACTTAAGTCCGGCGGTGCGCTGACCTGGTCCGATCCCGCTTCCCTCACTCGCGGCCCTTACCTGCGCACTCTCCCGGGCATTCACCCGTGCGATGGGTTTTTTGCCGCTTTGCTCGAGAAGCAATAACCACAGAGGACACAGAGGCACACAGAGGAATCTTCGGGCAAAGAAATTAGCGAACTTCGAGGCTCACTGACGTTCCGGCCACGACTTTCTGTCCCGCACCTGGTGACTGCGAGACGATGATGCTGGCGGGCGAAGGCTGTGCCGGAGTTTCGGGCGCAGGAACCGCTGCTGCAGACGGATTCGTGGCGTCAGCCGGCGGATTCTGCACGGGCGCCATGCTCACGTTGCCGAGGCGGAATCCAGCATCGGTCAGGGTTCGGCTGACCGTGCCCAGCGGCTGTCCGACAAAGCTGGGCATCACAAACGACTGCGGCTCGGGCGGCGCGGTCACCAGCAAGCTGATTTTGGGCGCAACGACCTGCGTGGCATCCGCGCGCGGATTCTGCGCGATCACCTGGTCCGCAGGAATCCCCGGCTCCTCCACCTCGCCCATCGAAGAAACATCCAGCCCGCGACGTCGAATGTTCAACTCGGCGGCATGCACGCTCTGCCCGGTCACATCCGGAATCGCCACGCGAGTCGGTCCCAGGCTCTGCGCCACGCGCACCTGCCATCCGTGCCGCACTTTCGTCCCCGGCAGCGGCAGCTGCGACATGATTTTTCCCTCGGCAATTTGCGGGCTGTAGTACTGCCGCTCGACCGACATCTGCAATCCAAGCGCGGCCACGGTGCGCTCCGCCTCGGCCGGACTCATCCCCACCAGCGCCGGAACTGCGACTTCTTGCCCGTGAATGGCCATCTGCATGGCGAGCAATCCCGACACCATGGCCACGATCAGCAAGACCAGAGCCAGCATCGCAAATCGAATCGCCGGTTTCATCTCGTGGGAGCCAACTCCAAATCAACCGCAAATTACACACCTGTAACGCCGCAATTATAGATTCGAGTAGCGCCGCCGTCCCGGCGGCTGTGGTGGCGGCGTCCTCGCCGCCACACCCGGACACCAAAGTAACTCACTCGGATCTTACCAATTCCTCAACGACATACAACAATCACCCGGAACGCCATACCCACGGGCCATCCCGCCAATCTTCCCCGCAATCTAATGCACCGTAGGCGTTCTACTTTCGAGGTGGCGCCATGCCTTGTCCCGTGGAGTATCATATTTCTGTGCGGCCTTCGTTCTCGGCTTCGATTGCACTCCTCAGCCTGTTCGCCGCATCTCTGTTTCTCACGCCCCGCGCCCAGGCTCAAATCAACGGCACTCCCAGTTCGGTCACTTCTCCCGGATTCGGTGGACGCGCCGTCAACGGTCCTCCGGCCAGTGTCACCTCGCTCGGCCCGCGCGGCTACTCTTCCAACTCGCGCGTCAGCTTCTCGACCACAGTTCCCAACGTTCACCACAATGGTGACGGACAACATCATCATCGCCGTTCGGGCTATGGCGAATACTATGGACCGCTGTACTACGGATATCCCGTTCCGTATGCGGTCGACCAGGGACCAGCCGACGACAGCGCGAACTACGACGACGAAGAGTATCAGGGTGGACCCACGATCTTCGACCGCCGCGGACAGGGCGAACGTTCCTACATCCCTCCCGTGAGAGATGTTCCCACGCCGCATGCGAACCAACCGGCCGACGCCTCGCTTTCCGATCCTGGGCCCGCTCAGGATCCCACTGTGCTGGTCTTCAAAGACGGGCACTCGCTGGAGGTGGGGAACTACGCGATCGTCGGCAGCACGCTGTTCGATCTGACGCCCGGGCATTCGCGCAGGGTACCGCTCGCCGACCTGGATCTGGTCGCCACGCAAAAGCAGAACGACGACCGCGGCGTGGTGTTCCAGCTGCCTCCTTCCTTGCAGGCCAATTGATATGCGCCGCTGGTTGCTGGTCGCGCTGCTGGCGTTAATTCCCGGCGCCGTGTACGCGCAGCGCATGTCTTCGGGGCCACACTTTTCCGGACGCGGCGCGCCTTTTCGTTCTCCGCATTACAGCGAGCGTCCGGGAGCCTACATTCTTCCGTTTTTCGATCCCTCTTTTGCGAATTACGCCGCGCCCCCGGAATACCCTGCAGCGCAGCCACCGGTGATCGTCGTGCAGCCCCAGTCTGCTCCCGCCGCTACGGTGACTTCTCCACCAGTGCAGCCCCTGACCATCGAACTGCGAGGAGATCGCTTCGTGCAAATCAGCGGAGATAAGGAATCCAACGAACAAGTGATCGATGAGGTGGGGCTCAGTGCGAGCCAAGAGTCAGCGAAACCAACGGCGCAGAATATCGTGCTGATTTTCCGCGATGGGCATCACGAAGCAGTTTCGAACTACACCGTCGCGGACGGCTTTGTCTATGCAGGTTCTGACTTCTACACAGCCGGAGCATGGGTGCGGAAAATTGCTATTTCGGAGTTGAATATTCCAGAAACGATGGCCGTGAACCAGGCGCAGGGAGCAGCCTTCCGCCTGCCAAAGGCGGCGAATGAAGTTGTCGTGGGGCCGTGAAACTCTCCGCTCTCAGTCCCTTCCATAGTCGTCAAATAGCCGGTGCATTCATTGACTTGCCCAGGGCTTGCTCCTAAGATTTTGCCCAATGATCGGTCAAACCATCTCGCATTACCGCATCGTGGAGAAACTGGGCGGTGGCGGGATGGGTGTCGTGTACAAGGCTGAAGACACCGACCTCGGCCGCTTCGTAGCCCTGAAATTCCTGCCTAGCGCTCTCGCCGCGGACCCGCAGGCATTGGAACGTTTTCGCCGCGAGGCACGCGCGGCTTCTTCGCTCAACCATCCCAACATTTGCACGATCTACGAAATCGGCAAGTACGATAGTCAGTACTTCATCGTCATGGAGTTCCTCGACGGGGTGACGCTGAAGCACCGCATTGCAGGCAAGCCGGTGGAACTCGAGAACGTCCTATCCCTGGCGATTGAGATTGCGGACGCGCTCGATGCCGCTCACGCGGCAGGCATTGTGCATCGCGACATCAAGCCCGCCAACATTTTGGTAACCAAACGCGGCCACGCCAAGGTTCTGGATTTCGGATTGGCCAAGGTAACACTCGATGCAAGAGTGCTCGACAGCGCAGAGGGACAACCCACGGCGAGTTTGCAGGATCCGCTGACCAGCCCCGGGACCGTCGTCGGGACCGTCGCCTACATGTCCCCGGAGCAGGTCCGGGGCAAGGAATTGGACGCCCGTACCGATCTGTTCTCTTTCGGAGCCGTGCTTTACGAGATGACGACGGGCATGTTGCCGTTCCGGGGTGAAAGTTCAGGAGTGATCTTTAAGGCGATCCTCGACGGGACGCCAACCTCAGCAGTTCGATTGAATCCGGATGTCCCCATCGAATTGGAGCGGATCATCAGCCGCGCCCTGGAAAAAGATAAGGGCCTGCGCTACCAACACGCTTCCGAGATGCGCGCGGAATTGCAGCGGCTGAGGCGCGACACGGAGTCGGGAACCAAACCAAGTGTCCCGATTGCTGCTCCATCCGTCCGGTCCCGGAGAATGGGAAGGCTGGCGATCGTAACAATCATTGCCGTCCTCGCCGCTATTTCCGTCTTCGTGGTCCGGGAACGGTCCGTCGTTCCTGCCATCCCTGATCCCGCGCATTGGGTGCAGCTCACGAACTTTACCGACCAGACCTTCGACCCATCCATCTCCCCCGATGGACGAATGCTGGCTTTCTTGCGCGGACCGGCAGCTTCAGGACAGCTCTACGTCAAGCTTCTCCCCGACGGAGACGCGGTCCAGCTTACCCATGACGACACGCTGAAGGAGCATCCTACGTTTTCGCCCGACGGCTCGCGGATCTCTTATGGAACCAGCGGCCGCCTCTGGCAGACTTGGATCGTTCCCGTGCTCGGAGGGCAGCCCCAGATCCTGCTTTCGAATGCGACTGGCTTCCACTGGATCGCCAAACAGCACGTGATGTTCAGCGAAATAAAGACTGGATATCACCTTGAAGTCGTGACCGCTACGGAGAGCCGGTCGGAGCAGAGAGATGTGTACGTCCCCCCGAGCGAAACCCACATGGCTCATAACTCTTTTATTTCACCCGACCACAAATGGGTTCTGGTAGCGGAAATGGGTGAGGACGCCCCAGGATGCTTCCGTGCCAGGTGGTGCCGTTCTCCGGCGGCAAGGCGCGGTTCGTCGGTCCGCAGACGGGCAGTTGCATTGAGGCATCCTGGTCGCCCGACGGCAAATGGATGTACTTCAATTCCGATGCCGGCTCCCACGGCTACCATATCTGGCGCCAGGCTTTTCCTAACGGCGGGCCACAGCAACTTACTGCCGGTCTAACCGAGGAAACCGGGCTGGCGGTTACACCCGATGGGAGCTCGTTGATCACATCCGTAGGCTCCAATGCCAGCACGGTCTGGGTGAAAAACCGTGATGGTGAGCGGCAGATTTCTTCCGAAGGCTACTGCTATCACGCGAGGCTCTCCGGCGACGGCAGCAAGCTTTTTTTTCTGCAGGCGGCCAATGCTTCACAGGCAGAGAACGGCGGAGAGCTGTGGGTGTCAGATCTGGCAACCGGCCAAGCTTCGAAGGTGCTGCCTGGCATTCCTGTGTTTACCTTCAGTTTGTCGTCCGACGCTAAGTCTGTCGCCTTCGACGAGCTTCAATCGGATGGAGAACATCATCTCTGGGTGGCCTCCACCGAACACCGTTCTTCTCCCCACCGGATCGGCTCGGGTTCAGGCCGCTTGCCTTTGTACACACCGTCGGGGTGGATTTTGTTCCAGGGCACGGAAGCCGGCGGAAAGAGCTTCGTGCAGCGCATTAGGGAGGACGGTACTCACGAAGAAAGGGTCTCCTCTGAAGATGTCGAGATCGCGTCTTCGATTGCCCCAGACGAGCGATTTTTCGTAGTGCGGCGCTCGCTTGGCGAAGACTTCATGGCCGCCCAGGGGCTCCCACTCGCCGGCGGTCCGGCGGTTCCTCTATGCTCAGGCTGGTGTAATGCCGCGTGGACCCGTGACGGCAAAGCCATGTATTTTCTCTGGGCCTCGACAAAAGGAAGTTCGACCTACCGCACCTATATTGTGCCCCTGATCCCCGGCACCGATTTTCCCAAGCTGCCCAAGGCTGGGTTTCAGTCCGAATCTGAGATCGCAAAGGCTGCTGTTCAAGTGCTGGATGATGCCGCCTTTCCGGGCTCGGACAGTTCTGCGTACTCATTCACCCGCAGCACCTCGCACTCGAATCTCTACCGCATTCCGCTTCAGTAAAGGAATCGCCCGTGTCGGCACCATCCTGATCATCAGGCGGGCCGCCAACAAGCCCGCTTTCATGCTATAATTTCATTAGTTCCCAGGGCACATAACATCCTGTAAATACAAGCAGTTAGGGCAATTTGGAACATTGCAGATGCGCCAGATTTTTAAGCTGATAGCGGAAGGCTGACAGCTGAGAGCGAACCATGCCTGACGACCAGAATCCCGAACTTCCCCTTACTCCTCCGCCAGGCGGCGATGGCCCCGGCGCGTTGAACATCCAACCCGTCAACATTGAAGAGGAGATGCGCCGCTCGTATCTCGACTATTCGATGTCGGTGATCATCGGCCGCGCGCTGCCCGACGTGCGCGACGGATTGAAGCCCGTCCACCGCCGCATTTTATTCACTATGCAGCAGATGGGGCTGCAGCCCAACCGCGCCACGCGCAAATGCGCCCGCATCGTCGGCGAGGTCATGGGCAAGTACCATCCGCACGGGAATCTCGCCGTCTACGATGCGCTTGTGCGCCTGGCGCAAGACTGGTCGATGCGCTACCCGCTGATTTTCGGTCAGGGAAATTTTGGCTCTGTCGACGGAGACCCTCCAGCCGCCGATCGATACACCGAGGCCAAGCTCGCGCAGGTTTCCACGGCGCTGCTCGAAGACCTCGACAAAGAAACGGTCGACTTCCATCCTAACTACGACGGCAGCGAAGTGGAGCCTGATGTTCTCCCCGCGCGCATTCCGAATCTTCTGATCAACGGCTCCGACGGGATCGCCGTCGGCATGGCCACAAAAATTCCGCCGCACAATCTCACGGAAATCATCGACGCCACCATCACGCTGGTCAACAATCCGAATTCGCAGCTCGCCGAGATTCTGAAATTCGTGCAGGGCCCCGACTTCCCCACCGCCGGCATCATCCACGGCCGCTCGGGAATTTTCGAAGCCTACCGCACCGGACGCGGCCGCTTCATGATGCGGGCCAAGGCCGCCATCGAGGTCTTCAGTAAAGATCGCGAAGCTATCGTCGTCACCGAAATTCCTTATCAGGTGAACAAATCGAATCTGATCAAGCGCATCGCGGCGCTGGTCAACGATAAGGAGATCGAAGACATCTCCGACGTGCGCGACGAATCCGATCGCGACGGCATGCGCATCGTGGTCGAGCTCAAGCGCGGCGCCGAGCCCCAGATCGTTCTCAACCAGCTCTTCAAGCACACGGAGATGCAGCAGGGCTTCTCCATGATCCTGCTGGCGGTGGTCAACGGACAGCCCCGCGAACTGGGCCTGATCCCCACCATCAAGTACTTCATCGAGCACCGCGTCGACGTGGTCCGCCGCCGCACCGCCTACCTGCTCGCCAAGGCCAAAGACCGCGAGCACATCCTCGAAGGCTACCTGAAGGCCCTCGATCATCTCGACAACGTCATCACCATCATTCGCGGCAGCGCCAACCGCGCCGATGCCCGCGAGAATTTGATTCTCTACTTCGGCGGCAAGAAGATCGACATCAACACCAGCGGCCGCGCGCCCAAGGTCGATCCCGAAAAGCCCTTCACCGCCAAGCAGGCCGATGCCATCCTCGAACTGCAACTGCATCGCCTGACCAAGCTCTCGATCGACGAAATTTCGAACGAGTTGAAAGGCGTCCGCGAAAATATCGCCGAGTACGAATCCATTCTCGGCTCCGAGAAAAAGCTGCGCTCCGTCATCGTCAAAGAGCTCGAAGAAGTGAAGAAGCTCTACGGAGACGATCGCCGCACCCGCATCGAAGACGAGGCCGCGGAAATCGTCCTCGAGGATCTCATCGCCGACGAGCAGGTGGCCGTCACGGTCAGCCACTCCGGCTACATGAAGCGCACGCCCATCTCCACCTACCGCATGCAGCGCCGCGGAGGTACGGGCCGCACCGGCATGAAGACGCGCGACGAAGATTTCGTCGAGCACCTCTTCATCGCGAGCACGCACGCTTACATCCTGTTCTTCACCAACACGGGCCGCGTCTACTGGCTCAAGGTGTACGAGATCCCTGACGTCAGCGCCGCCGGCAAAGGCAAGCACGTCGGCAACCTCATCGGATTGCAGCCCGGCGAGAACGTCAAGACCATGCTCGCCGTCCGCAACCTGGAAGAAGAAAACAAATACATCTTCTTCGCCACGCGCAACGGATTAGTCAAGAAATCCGAACTGCGCGAATTCATGCACGTCCGCTCCAACGGCATCAACGCCATCGGCATCGAGCAAGGCGACGAACTGGTCGCCTGCCGCGTCACCGACGGCAACCAGATCATCTTCCTAGCCAGTCACGAGGGCATGGCCGTCCGCTTTGACGAGAGCCACGTCCGCCCAATGGGCCGCGGCGCGTACGGCGTCTGGGGAATCGATCTGGAAAAGGGAGACTACGTCATCGGCATGGCGACCACCACCAAGCCCGACGCCCCCGCCCCTGCGACAGAAAAGACTGCTGCGGAAGGCGAGCCTGAAGTGATCGACGTAACCGTAAAAGGCGATCTCATTCTCTCGGTCACCGAAAACGGATTCGGCAAGCGCACCCCCGCCGACTCCTACCGCCTCACCAACCGCGGCGGCAAGGGCGTGATCAACCTCAAGACGACGGACCGCGTCGGCAAAGTGATCGGCATCGCGCAGGTCGACGACAAGTCCGAAGTCATGCTGATCAGCCACTACGGCAAAATCATCCGCATGGACTCAACCACGATCCGCGAATCGGGCCGCAACGCCCAAGGCGTCCGCCTCCTTAATCTGGAGCCAGGCGACAAAGTAGCGGCAGCCGTAGTAATCGCCCCAGAAGAAGAACCAAACGGCAACGGCGGCACCCTGATCCAATAGCTCGTGTAGGGCGGACGCATTCGTCCGCCCTGGCGCACTTCGCCTCCCTCGGTTTGCATTTCCCATGAAAGCCGGGGTATGTTTGCTCGCACATTCATTCCGCTCGTAGGGTGATCCATGATCAATCGAATCCTTCTCCCCCTCCTCGCCATCATCCTCTTCACCGCTGCCGACACCGCCCCTGCTCCTCCCATCGCCAAGAAACTCCCTCACGAAACCGAGGTCAATGGACGCAAGATGGTCGACAACTACGCCTGGCTCCGCGAAAAATCCAACCCCGAAGTCCGCGCTTATCTGGAAAAAGAAAACGCCTACACCGACTCGATCATGAAGCCCACCGAGCCCTTCCAGAAAAAGCTTTATGACGAGATGCTCAGCCGCATCAAGGAGACCGACGTCGAAGTCCCCTACCGCGAAGGCGACTACTTCTATTACGTGCGCACCGAGGCCGGCAAGCAGTACCCCATCCGCTGCCGCAAGAAAGCCACCGGCGACGCCACGGAAGAAATTCTTCTCGACATCAACGAGCTCGCCAAGGGCCAGGTCTTCATGACCGTGCAGGCCTTCGCCGTCAGCCCCGACGGCAACCAGCTCGCCTACACCTACGACAACACGGGATTCCGCCAGTTCACGCTGGCCGTGAAAGATCTCCGCACCGGGAAGACGTTAGCCGATCACGCCGAGCGCGTCGGGTCCGTCGTCTGGGCCAGCGACAATTCGACCATCTTCTACACGCAGGAAGACGCCGTCTCCAAGCGCCAGTACCGCCTCTACCGCCACACCGCCGGATCGTCGAATCCCGACACTGTGGTCTACGAAGAGCCCGACGAGCGCTTCAGCGTGCGCGCTTTCAAAACGCGCAGCGAGGCGTTCATCTTCATGATCCTGCACAGCCACACGACGAGTGAAGCCCGTTACATTCCCGCCACGCAGCCCGATGCCGACTGGAAAATTATCGAGCCACGCAAGCAGGGAGTCGAATACTATCCCGACCACAACGGCGACTCGTTCTACATCCGTGTCAACGATACCGGACGCAACTTCCGCCTGGTCAGCGCGCCCATCACCGATCCCGGCAGCAAAAACTGGCACGAAGTGATGGCGCACAATCCCGCCATCATGATTGACGAAACCGACTTCTTCAAGAATTTCGCAGTGCTCTACGAGCGCGAAAGCGGACTGCCCCAGATTCGCGTGATCGATCTGCGCAACGGGCAATCCAAGCGCATCGCCTTCCCCGAGCCGGCCTACGCCGCCTACAACTACATCAACCGCGTCTACGACACCACCGACTTCCGCTACGGATACCAATCGCCCATCACTCCGCCGTCGGTTTTTTCTTACGACATGGAGAAGGGGACTTCGACGCTGCTGAAGCAGAAAGAAGTCCCCGGCGGATACGATCCCGCGAAGTACCAGGTCGAGCAGATCTATGCTGTCGCCTCTGATGGCGTGAAGATTCCCATCTCCGTCCTCCGCCTGAAGAATGCCAAGCTCGACGGCACGGGCCCGCTTTACCTTTACGGGTACGGTTCCTACGGCATCTCGATTGACATGTTTTTCAATTCGAATATTTTCAGCATGGTCGATCGCGGAGTGGTTTACGCGGTCGCGCACATCCGCGGCGGCGGCGAAATGGGCAAGGCCTGGCACGATGCCGGCCGCATGATGAACAAGAAAACCACCTTCACCGATTTCATCGCCTGCGCCGAAGACCTGCTGAAGCGCGGCTACGGATCGAAAGACCGCCTCACCATCGAGGGCCGCAGCGCCGGGGGCCTGCTCATGGGCGCAGTGCTCAACATGCGTCCCGACCTGTTCAAAGCTGCCCTGGTCGGCGTCCCCTTCGTCGACGTCATCAATACCATGCTCGACGAATCGCTCCCGCTCACCGTCGGCGAATTCGAAGAGTGGGGCAATCCCAAAGAAAAAGCCGCCTTCGATTACATGATCACTTATTCGCCCTACGACAACATCGAAGCCAAAGCCTATCCCAACATGTTGGTGAAGACTTCATTCAACGACAGCCAAGTGATGTACTGGGAGCCCGCAAAATACGTAGCCAAAATGCGCGCCACCCGCACCGACAAAAATATTCTGCTTCTGAAAACAAATCTAAGCCCGGCCGGACATGGCGGCGCGTCGGGAAGATACGACCGCCTGCACGAATCCGCCTTCGACTACGCCTATCTTCTAACTCAAATGGGAATCTCGAAGTAACCGAATGTCGCGCCGCCGCGATTTGTAGCGCCGCCGTCCCGGCGGCTGTCGTGGGGGCGTCCTCGCCCGCACACGCATGCACATCGGTGGAAGAGCGGCCCTTTAGGGCCGCGTAAAGCTCTCCAATCGATTCCGGGCTTCAGCCCCTGTGGGCAACCTGAGAAATTTCACGCAAAAAAAGCCCGCTTCTCGTCGAAGCGGGCTCTCAAAACTGCAAACGCTATTTCGTGTACGGCCCCGGGTAATTCGTCCCGTCCGCGCACCCCTTCTGTCCGCTGGAGTTCGCGTATCCGGTGTTGTGGTCGTAATCGTAGTTCGACCAGTTTCCCTGGATCTTCCACTCCTGGCTTCCAAACAGCACGTACGGCCCGCCGAACGTCCAGGCACACTTGTCGCCGTTCTCCGCGCCAGAACTGTCATACCAGGCGTTGCCCTTTGGATCGGACCGCGTCTCCGACAACTCGTGGCCCGAAACGTTGGCGTCGGCCTGCAGGCCTTCCGACTGGCCGGCCACTGTGCTGCCCGGATTGCACCCCGCGTCCCCGTCGGGCTTAAAGAAGAAGCCGAATTCGATCGCCGTTCCGTTGCACGAACCCCAACTGTGATACGCGCAGTAGTTGGCGCCGCCGCGAGCCTTGTCCACGTAAACCGGATAATAACCGTTCGCCACCGGCTTTGGGACAACCTTGCAGACCTCGTTCAGCACCGCAGAAGTACTGACATGCTTCGGCACCGAGCTTCCATCCACAACGTGGCCCGAGTAAGTGATCGTGCTGCTGACCTGATGTCCGCTGCCGTCGGTGTACTCATCCACCGTGGCGGCATAGCTGGTTCCGCCTACCCCGCTGTACCATTTATCCATCCCCGAGATTTCATCTCCCGTATAGCCGGGCCAACTGGATCCCCACCAGATCGCTTCGACCGTCGTGGTGGGCAAAATCGGCCCTCCATGGTACGTCATGTCCGGACTGGCCGGAGGCGCATGCAGCCTCGCTGCATCCTGCGTCCAGTGCGGACCTAAAATTGGAGGCTCACTTTTGTTGGGATTTTTATTCGAATCCTGGGCTGTTACCGAAAGGGCAAAAAACAGCAAAGCGGCGAACGAAAGCCATCTCATCGGGTCTCTCTCCTTTTTTTGAGTCGGGTTACGAAGGGGCAAAAACCGCGTGATTGTCCTTCAGACTTCGTGACATTGTCAATGAGTAAATGTCTGTATGTACCGCATTGCTACAGCGAGAAAGGCCGAGCAGCGGCATGACTCACGCCCAAGTCATTCGGAATGTTTACCCTTGCCATGTTTACGAAATCGGGACAGGCGGCGGCAATTTCTGTTACGAAATTCGAACATCAAATCAATCCCGCCTTCACTCTCCGCAAAAAATCTTCGCCATCGGCCCTGGCCTGCTCCAGCGTCTTCGGCTGATTTCGATATTCCAGCGCGACCTCTTGCAAAAACAATTCGACCGCGTCCTTCGGCTTGAACCCTTGCGCCACCAGCTTTCGGATCCGTGGCGTGAAGCTCTCCTGATCCGGCACTCTCAATCGTGCCAGATGGTCCGCGCACTTATGCTCGCGAAACTTCCCTGCCGCCAGCCGGTCGTAGGCCGTTTTCGCATCCGGATCGTTCAGCATGGTGGGCAGCGGATAATTCCACTCGCACTGCGAACACGTCCATCCTTTGAATGTATGGTGCGACGTCCAGATTAACTCCCTGGCAGTCTTGTCCTGCAGGGTACGATGATCTCCACCACTCAAAGCCATGACCTGCGCCACTCCCAGATGCAAGCAAACCGCGTGGCCCATGATCGCGCACACCAACCCGTAGGATCACTCGCTCTGTGACCCCAGTGCCCTCTGTGGTTTCGATCTTACCCCTGCCGAGATAATGTGAGGCGTATCAAGAACGGTTCAGAAAATCAAACAGGCAGAATGGGAAATTAGTCCTGTAACTTCGGCCCAAACCGGCTCTGTGACCCTCAGTGCCCTCTGTGGTTTCGATTTACCCGCGCTGGGAAAGCGGAGGCCTAAGCGTGCCTTCGTGTAACTTCGTGTCCTTCGTGGTTCCGTTCACTTTGCGAAGAAATAATCGAACGACCGTACCGCCGTAAATTCGTCGTCCCGAATATCGAAGACCGTGTAGAGCTTGGTGACGTAGAGGATATCTTTCACCTTGGGGCTCAGGTTCAGCAGCTTCAGCTCGCCGCCCGCGTTGCGCACGGTCGTAAACGCGCTCACCATCTCGCCCACACCCGAGCTGTCCATGTAATCCACTTCCGCCAGGTTCAGGATGATCTTTTTCTTGCCTTTCTCCAGAATCCCCAGGACCGCGTCGCGCAGTACGTGGATCTCTTCTCCCAGGACGATGCGCCCCTTCACGTCGAGAATGGTGACGTGTGCGACCTCGCGGCTTTCGATGGTCAGCGGCATGGTACAGGCATACCCCGCCCGATGGCCCGAATACTAGTGCCTCTAATACCCCAAGTCAATGGCGGCACAGGCAACCCATGCGCGCGCGTACAATTCCAACCGTAGGACGCAGAGGAGGCTCCCATGCCACTCCGGCCCGCCGCAATCTTTTTTGCTTTCCTGGCATGCGCTTCATTCTCGCTCGCCGATTGCGCGCAGGATCATCGGTCCAACAAAAATGCCGGAATCCTGGTCACCGACTTCACCATTACCGGCACGCAAGCCGTGAGCGCCACGGAAATGGCCCGCATCACCTCTGACCTGACCGGCTCCTGCTTTGACGACGACTCCGAAGAAATAGGCGAGCGCATTCGCGCTCTCTTTCAGGATCGCGGATATTTTGCCGTGGAGGTAAAACATATCGGTTTCAAGCCCGGCGATCCGCTCGGCATTCCCAAACCTGTGACCATGGAAGCCGACGTTGCCGAGGGCCCGGTGTACAAGCTCGCTGACATCACCTTCGTCGACAATCATGCCTTCAGCACGGAACGTCTCCGTCAGGCGTTTCCTTTTAGAAAAGGAGACGTGTTCGCGAGAAGCAAAGTCGCGGCAGGCCTGGAAAGTATTCGCAAGCTCTATAGCAGGAGTGGCTACCTTGACGTGGCCTTCGTCCCCGATGTCGAGCCTTCCTCGAATGCAACCATGATGCTCAAGATCTCCGCCATTGAAGGCACTCAGTACCATATGGGCAAGCTTGAGATTCTAGCGAGCAAGGAGACGGCCGCAAGACTCCGTTCGGAATGGAAACTCCCTGAGGGCACCGCCTACGACCGCAGGTATATCGACAAATACATCGAGGCCAATCGCGACCTACTGCCGGCGGGTTTCAGCCGTGAGAATGTGCAGGTGGTCTCCGACTGTCCCCATGCCGTGGTTGATCTGAAACTGATCATCGATCCCGCAGAGGACAAGTCGCCGCAGCCTAAAGACATCCCCTGCGGAGACACCCACGACAACCCTAAATAGCTTTGCAGTCCGGCAGGTGTAGAAGAACCCTTGGTGGAAGAGCGGCGCTTTAGCGCCGCGATAGGAGTGAGATGAAAACCGGGCTTTAGCCCCTGTGGTGCGCTACGAATGCGCCCCGTGCGGCCGTGAATCCAATTCCAGCGCGGGAAGGTCTACGCTGTCCCGAATCTCCTGAATGGGTGACGTCACGATCGGCGTCGCATACCCCGGGTGCCGAAACTCCAAATGCATGCCCCGGCCCACATACTGCATCTTGAGCATCGAACCGCCCCACGTGGACCCGGCAATCGCCACCTGCACCGGCTCCGGGCAAAACTCCGGATGGCCCGACAGCAGCGCCTCGCTCCCACCCAGCAGCACTGCCGTATAGCAATGATGCATGGTCTGGATCTGCAGCACAGTCGACGGCGGCAACTCGTTCAGAAACACCCCGCCCTCAATTTCCGACTGGATAATGCCGCTGTTGATCTCGTCCGCCAGGTTGGGGTGTGGGTTGAACATACCGTTGATTGGCAATTAGGGTATCGGGTTTCTTACCGCGGAACAAGAGTCCTTTCGGTCGTACCCCCTGGCGGAAGGGCACGGACCTTTAGACGAACAAACCAGAGCCCAGGTTGCAGGATTTATGCCCTCCTACCGTACCGCCGACGTCCCAGCGTAGCGCCGACGTCCCGCCGGCTGTCGCGGGGGCGTCCCGCCCCCGAACCAAGGTTCGACTATCCGTTTTCGATCAATCCTCCTACTCACGAGCCCCCGCCACCAGATCCCGATCCATCCACTCCAAAATCAGCTTCCGCATCTCCGGCAGCTCCTGATGCTCACAATCAAACAGCTCAATATGGCAATCCGACTCCTTCCCGTATTTCCGATATAGCGGCAGCAGCCGGTCCCGAATCTTCTCCACGCCCGCCGGCGGCGTCAACGGATCCCGCCTTCCATTCACGCTCAAATGCGCCCGCGGCACGATCAGCTCATTAATGTCCGCCGTCTGAAAATGCTTCAGCAGCGACGGCACGTAGTAATAAATCCCGTGCTCCTTCAAGCCGTGCGCCTTGATCAATTCCTCGTAGTCCGTCAGGCAGCACACATCCATGCACACCTTCACCCGCGGATCGAGCGCCGCCAGCCACCACGCCTTCGTCGCCCCCATCGACATGCCAAAAGCGCCCAGCCGTTTCGCATCCACCTCCGGACGCCCCGCCAGATAATCCATCGCCCGGAACTCGTCAAACATCATCATCCCGTACAGCACCTGCCCGCGCCACAACATCAGCTTGAACGCGTCCTGTTCGCCCTCATGACCATCGGCCTCGTGCTTCCGCTCGCCAAAACACCAGCTGTCGATTGCCAGCGTGACGATCCCCTTCTCCGCGCACACCGGCGCATACGCCGGCTGCACCTCCACTCCCTTGAGCAACTCCTCCTTACCCAAGTCGTACATCCCCGCATGCCAATGGATAAACAACAGTCCCGGCGCCCGCGTCGGCCGCTTCTTCGGAATCAGCAATAAGGCCGGCACATCCTCCACCCCATTCAAATCCAGCACCAGCCGCTCCAAGGTGTAGGTATCGTGATCTTCTTTCTTGACCAGCCGCGGCGCCTTCGGCTGATGCTGCCAAGGCAAATCCCCCAGCAATCCCCACAGCTCCTTCCTACGCCGCTCCTGTTCTGCGGCAAAGGAATCCGCGTCATTCAAGAGCGAAGCCTCCGCCGGTCGCGCTCCCGCCAATTTTGCCACGCCCGGAACCATCAACCCCGCCGCCGAAGTCTGCAAAAACTGCCTCCGGCTCCAACCCTCATTCACGATCGTCATCTCCGCCTCCCCTGTGCCGGTCTCGAAACTAGAAACTCGAAACTGTACTTCCGTACCCTCCCCGATTCCCCCGCCCCCCGCCGCTGCCACAATCCCTGATAAAATATGATCTACAAGGGGTTCAATGCCAGTACCAGTGTCGCAAATGTGGACGGTTTCGACCTACGTCCTCCGCCAGAAGCTCGCCGGACGCAAGCAATACCCGCTCGTCCTGATGCTCGAGCCGCTGTTCCGCTGTAATCTGGCCTGCGCCGGATGCGGCAAGATCCAATACCCCGCGCACATCCTTAAGAAAGATCTAAGCCCGGAAGAGTGCTTCCGCGCCGTGGACGAATGCGGCGCCCCCATGGTCTCCATTCCCGGCGGCGAACCGCTCATGCACCCGCAGATCGACAAGATCGTCGAAGGCCTGGTCGCCCGCAAGAAATATATTTACCTCTGCACAAATGCCCTGCTGCTGAAAGAAAAAATCCATCTCTTCCAGCCCAGCAAGTATCTGACATTCTCGGTTCACCTCGACGGCCAGCGCGAAGAGCACGACCTCGCCGTCTGCCGCGAAGGCGGATACGATATTGCCGTCGACGCCGTCAAAGAGGCCCTCCACCGCGGCTTCCGCGTCACCACCAATACCACGCTGTTCGACGGCGCCAACCCGAAATCCGTCCGCGCCTTCTTCGACGAAATGATGGACCTCGGCGTCGAAGGCATGATGCTTTCGCCCGGCTACTCCTACGACAAGGCCCCCGACCAGAAACATTTCCTGGGACGCGCCCGCACGCGCCGCATGTTCCGCGCGATCCTGTCGAATCGTAAAAAGAATTGGCAGTTCAATCTCTCGCCGCTCTTCCTGGAATTTCTCATGGGCAAGCGCACTTACCCCTGCACCCCGTGGGGCATGCCCACCTACAACGTCTTCGGATGGCAAAAGCCCTGCTACCTGCTGCAAGACGGCTACGCCGAAACCTTCTCAGAATTGTTAGCGACCACCGAGTGGAGCAACTACGGCACCGAGTCCGGCAACCCGGCCTGCGCGAATTGCATGGTCCACAGCGGCTACGAAGCCAGCGCGGTGAACGCGACCTTCAGCTCGCTGTCGGGCTTCCTGGCGACCGTGAAAGGCACGCTCTTCACCCGATATAAAGACGAAGAGGCCCTGCACATGCTCGACGAGCCGCAAGCCCCGGTAAATCCGTTGATCCAGATCGCCCCCTCGTCGTCATCGCACGAACTGCAGGAAACGCGAGCGTAGATTCTGTTTTCCTCTGTGTCCTCTGTGGTAAAGCTTTTGATTTTATGACAGGCAAAGAAGCTGGCCACATCGAAGAACATCCGCAGCACTCCAATCCCGACGCGCTCGAAGTAGCCCCTGGCACCGAGCACGAGCAACTGGAAGGCTGGAATCCCAAGCTGGCAACGGAAGAAGAACTCCGCCAGGCCCTGGAGAAAGCTTTCGACTACCGCGGCGACATCACCATCACCCGCAAAGACGGCTCCAAAATCGAAGGCTACCTCTTCGACCGCCGTTCCGCCGCCACGCTCAAAGATTCCCAAGTCCGCCTCTACCCGAAAGACTCGAACGAAAAGATTTCGATCTCGTACTCCGACATCGCGGCCCTCGCCTTCACTGGACGCGACACCGCCGCCGGAAAATCCTGGGAAGCCTGGATGAAGAAATACGCCGCCAAAAAAGCCGCCGGCGAAAAAGATCTAAGCCTCCACCCCGAACCCCTCGAATAATTACGCCCTGAGATTCGCCGAACGTCCTTCTCTGCGCTCTCCGCGCGGAATTTCTCCGCGAACTCTGCGGTAAGCGGTTGTCAGACCCTCAACTGGACGACGCTAATGCGTGATCCTGGATACATCCACGTATCCATGAAAATGCCACAATTTCTCCAGAGGCTTTCCATGGAAGTCACCATCGACCATCTCGGCGCCGTGCAATTCGAAATCAAAGCCCGCCACCACACCATCGCTTGCGATCAACCCATCGAAAACGGAGGCTTCGACGAAGGCATGACCCCGCCCGAACTGTTGCTTGCGTCGCTCGGATCCTGCGCCGCCTTCTACGCCGCCCAATACTTGCGCAAATTCCATCTCGCCACCGAAGGCACCCGCGTCCGCATTACCGCCGACAAAGTCAAAGACCCCGCTGCCCGCATTGACAACTTCCGCATCGAAATCGAAACCCAGGTGGAACTAACCGACCAGCACCGCGCCGGAGTCGAGCGCTCCGTCCACCACTGCCTAATCCACAACACCCTCCTCCACCCACCCAAAATCGCGATCGATATAAAACAAGCAGTCGCTTCTCCACAATAATTTGTTCCTGTCATCCTGAGCGAAGCGAAGGATTCCCGGTTCCTCCACCCTGCCTGCAACCCAAACCATTCTCCTCGCAACTCACAACAGCGAAGCTCACTTCGTGAACATCACTCCCTCAATCAACCCCTCCACCTCATCCTCCGACCCGCCAATCACCGTGATCGACACCGCATACCCGCGCGCCAGCCACGCCAGCGTCGACTGCCGCATCACCCGCGTCCCCACATCTTTATGAAAATCCCCCTGCACCAGCTTCTTTCCCCCGACCTCAGCCTCATACGGCTCCTCATCCACGGTGAACCCCTGTGCGGTTGCCACCTCCGTCAGCGGACCAAAATATTGCGCCGCCTCCTTCAGCCCCGGATAAGCCTCCACACTCTCCGCCGCAATCACTACCGACGCATTCACATCCTCCCCCGTCGCCTCTGGAGGCCGCGAAAACGCCGCCAAAAGCACCCGGCTCTCCCCCGTGCCCCTCTGTGTCCCCTGTGGTGAAGATTCTGAATTTTTTCTCTCTGCCTCGTCCCGCGCATTCATCTCGTCGGTCCGCAGCACCCACCCCGCCGGAATTTTGTAAGTCAGCCCCAACTCTTTATTGCTATAAACGCCATTGACAACGGACCCGGCGTCCATCCCGGAATCGTCTCCAGCAGATTTTTGAGCATGGGAACCCAACGAGGAAGGCTTGGCGGAAGAAGACTTTGGCGAGGATTGCGCAGCACCCGCCGCACAAAAGCCGACCACAAGCAGCGGAACCAGATACAGCTTCAGCCGACGAGAAAATCCCATCTGCCAATCTTAACGGATCAGGTGAACCTGGTTTTTATTCAACAATCCACAATCAAAAATCAACAATTGCCTACGCCGCCCGCCCCATCACCGGCTGCGTGCAATGCGAGCACCGCTTCGCCTCGATCGGAATCTCGCTTAAGCATTCCGGACACTTCTTCGTCGTCGGATCCGGCGGCTTCTCCCCGCGATTCATGCGCGCCACCAGCGCATTCACGGGTGTCACCACGAAGAAATAAATCGCCGCTGCAATCAGCAGAAAAGATACGCACGCATTGATAAAATCGCCCACCGGAAACGGTGTGCCGCGAATACTGAATCCGAGATAGGAAAAATCCGGCTTGCCCACGATTGCCGCGATCAGCGGCGTCAGCAAATCCTTTGTCAGCGCCGTGACCACGCCGCCAAACGCAGCGCCGATCACCACGCCCACCGCCATATCCACAACATTTCCACGCAGAATGAATTTCTTGAATCCGTCGAGCATAACGGTGCCCCTCCGAAATGGATGCGGCCAATGTAAGTCAGGAAAGCAGGGAGGTCAAGCGTGAGGGGATGTTCGAACCGATATCACGACCGTATCTCGAGTTCGCCGTTCGGGCCGTCATACGTCAGCAACCACTTGCGCAATATGTCTCTTCCAATCAAACACGAGTAGAACGGCTGCCGAATTATCGGACAAGCCACTACCCGGATAACGTCAAAGCTCGGCAATTCGGTCTTCGGGAAGGAGATCGCGGCCGCGTAGGCCGGGAATGTTCCCTCGCTACCACCCACGGCTGTGATCCGACTCCAATCCGTGTGGAGAAGTCTACAGGTAGAAGCGATTTGTGGATTGATTACGGTCAGCGCAGCGCCAGTATCAATCAGCGCTTTAATGGCAAGTTCTGGATACTCAAGCCCGATTCTTCGTCCTTCTTCCAGTTCCGGCCGGCTCGTGCCAATCACGATCTCAATGACCGGGCCTTGCAGTTGCAATATGTTCGGGTTCGGACGCCACTTCAATTCATGCCTTCAGTAGATCAGGTACACCGGCTCCTCAGCCCAAATTTGCTTCACGAGGAAGTTCCTGCCGAGACCTGCCACTTCAAGACCAGCTTTGAATGCGGATTCAAAATCAGGATGGAAACCGACGACTCTTCGCCCTGCAATCGCCACAAACTGGCCTGCATGTGACCGCAGCCACTCAGACCTATGTTGTTCGAAAATTCCCAGTTCTTCCTGCAACGTCTTTTCGTCAGTGGCCAATGGAAAGGGCCCTCAAATCCTCATCGGCATCACGATGTACCGGTACTTATAATCATCCCCCTCAGCCGGCCGCAACTGCCCCGCCGACTGCGGATCCTTCAATTCCAATCTCACTTCCGCCGTGCCCGCGGCCTTCAGAAAATCCACCAGGTACGCCGCATTGAATCCAATCGTCAGCGGCTCCCCGTTGTACATCGCTTCTAGCGAATCCTCTGACTCGCCGGCCTCGGTCGACGACGCCGAAATCTTGACCTCGCCCTTCTCCAGCCGCAGCCGCACCGCTCGCGACCGCTCATCGGCAAACTGCGCCACGCGCAAGATCGCCGAATTCAATTCATCCGCGTTCAGCGGAACCACCTTGCTGTTGTCCTTCGGCAGCACTGCCTCAAAATTCGGGAATTGCCCCGTCAACTGACGCGACGTCAGCAGCCGCGACCCGATCCGGAAAAACAGCGTCGACTCATCCTTGGCAAACTCCACCGTCTCCGAATCCGTCGAGTCCAACAGCGACTTCAACTCGTCCATCGCCTTCTTCGGCACCAGCGTCTTCATCTCGCCCGAGACGCCTTCAAACTTTTCTCCCGCGCGCTCACAGTGCGCCAGGCGGTGGCCATCCGTCGCCACCATCGTGATCGACTCCGGCTTCAGCAGCATCAGACCGCCATTCAGCGTGTAGCGCGACTCTTCATTCGAAATCGCAAACCCTGTTCGCGCAATCAGCCCGCGCAGCACCTGCGCCCGGATCGTTACCGCTCCCGCCGTCGGAAACGCCGGGAGGCTGGGGAAATTCGATTTCGCCATCCCCACCATCTTCGTATTCGAACGCCCGCATCGAATGCTGACCCAGTGATTCTCCAGCAGCTTGATCGTGATATCCGCATCCGGCAGCAGCTTCACATAGTCATACAGCTTCCGTGCCGGAATCGTGCACGAACCTTCTTTCTTCACCTTCGCCGCGCACGACGTCCGCAGGCTCAGATCCAGGTCCGTCGCCGTCAGCGACAGCCGGTCTCCCGCCGCCTCAAATAAATAATTGGAAAGGATTGGAATCGTGGTCTTGCGCTCGACCACGCCCTGGGTTGCGGTCAACTCTCGGAGCAGCTCAAATTTGCTGACCGTGATCTCCATCGTCCCCGCGGCAACGGCGGCTTCCACCGGCATAAATCCTTCTCCCCGAAACCTGCGACTCGCCTGCTACTTCTGGTACTACCTTATATCAAATGCAAAACCTATTAAACCAGCAGTAACAGTAGGCCCTGCGGAGAAGTGGAAATCTCTCTCAACTTGCCTGTTGTCACTGCCTTCCCGCCCGACCCCTCGTGTGAGAAATCGGTCCCGCCCGCTTCGGAGCCCCTACTCTATTCCGCCCCTCATTCCGGTTTCCCGCTGCTCTTGCACAAGTTCCACAACCGGTTCACAGGCATCTACAAGGAAGACTGTATTGCAAAGTGGAAATCGCCGCGAGCCCTGCGATTCATCCGCCTAATTGCTCAGTCAATTTATTGATCAGCCTGTTCAAATCTTTATCGTTCTTGCGGGCTTCTTCGATCTTGTCCACCGAGTGCAGCACGGTGGTGTGATGCTTGCCGCCAAACTGCCGTCCAATTTCCGGCAAAGAAGCCTCGGTGAGACGTTTGGCCAGGTACATCGCAATCTGCCGCGGATACACGATCGCACGCGAGTTGTTCTTCGCCTTGATCTCTACCAGCCGCAGCCCGAATTGCTCGGCCACCATCTTCTGGATCGATTCGATCGTGACCTTGCGCGCCTGTGAATCAATAAAATTCTTCAGAACCTGTTGCGCGTAAGGAAGGGTGATCTCAGCGCCGATCAACGAAGAGTGCGCCACCAGCCGGATCAGCGCGCCTTCCAACTCCCGCACGTTCGACCGGATGTTCGATGCCACATACAGCGCCACATCCGTCGGCAGCGTGACCTTCTCCTGCTCCGCCTTCTTCTGCAGGATCGCCACCTTGGTCTCCAGATCGGGCGGCTGGATGTCGGCGATCAGCCCCCACTCGAAGCGGCTCCGCAACCGGTCCTCAATCTCCGCCAGCTCTTTCGGCGATCGGTCGCTCGCGATCACGATCTGCTTCATCGACTCGTGCAGCGCGTTGAAGGTGTGGAAGAATTCTTCCTGCGTGCGTTCTTTCCCTGTCAGGAATTGAATGTCATCGATCAGCAGCACGTCCACATTCCGAAAGCGGTCGCGGAACGTGGTCATCTTGTCGTAGCGCAGCGAGTTGATCATGTCGTTGGTGAACTTCTCGCTCGATACGTAGCAGATCGCCGCCTGCGGCATGCGCCGCTTGATCTCGTGCCCGATCGCCTGCATCAGGTGCGTCTTGCCCATGCCGACGCCGCCATACAGGAACAGCGGGTTGTAAGCCTTCGAGGGGCGCTCTGCCACGGCCTGGCACGCCGCATGAGCAAACTGGTTCCCGCTGCCGATGACGAACGCGTCAAACGTGTACCGCGGATTCAACTGCGCGGCGCCGTCCCAATCGAACCGCGACTGTGACGGACTTCCCGCCACCGCCGGGCTCAGCCCGCCGTCGTGCCGCATCGTCGTCGCCGCGGGATCGTCCTCCGGCGTCACAAACTTCACATCGTCGAAGCCCAGTCCCAAGACGTCAATCGCTTCCTGAATCAGGTCCGCATACTTGTCGCCGGCGTGGCGGAACTCCACCGTAGGCACGCGCACGAACAAAACGCCACCGCTCGAGTGGCTATAGCGTGTCGGCTTGAGCCAGGTATCGTAGGAGTGCCGGTTGATTTTCTTTTCCAGCGCATCCAGAATGCGCGCCCACGGGTTCGGAGACAGGGTCGTTGTGCTTGGAGCTGACATATATGATTATCACCACTGCGGCGCCCCGGCGGCTGGTGTGCGAGCGCCTTCTAAGACTGCCGTCCTGAGTTCGATGGAACGTTAATTTTACTGCGGAATGGGTCCGTTCTGACGTTGCGCTGAAAATTTTCTCGTAGGCCAAAAGCAGGACCAGTCCGGCATACTAGCACAAATATTTTTTGTCTCGAAAAAAACTTCGGCTGGATTTCTTCGCGAGTCCCTATTCAGTACCCGATTGCATCGTGCTGTCAAGTGCCGCAATGGTAACTGCCGCGCAGACTGTGCATTCGCGCGAGCGACAAATCTGTTTTCGCGAGCAAGCATCGTCATCGAAAAGGAATCGCCTCGCCACGAGAGTGGCGCATGGAAAAACTGGCAAGTGTGAGAAGAGAAGAAAAGCTTCTACCACAGAGGACACAGAGGAACACAGAGGAAACCGCGGCTACAGGGTGGCTCTCACTGCGCTTATCCCCCTCTGTGTGCCTCTGTGCTCTCTGTGGTGAAAGCTTTTCTTCCGCGGCCTCCGCGCGCCCTCGGCGATCTCAGCGGTTAAAATCTTTTTGCCGCAAAAAAATTATCCCGCCTTCTTCCGAACCTTCGTCCCCATCCGCAGCAGCTTCCTCACCGTCCCCGTAGGCAGCCGCTTCATCTGGTCATACAACTCCGTCACCGCCTCAAAGAACCCCGCCATCGCGACCAGCCGCTCCCGCGTATAATCCGCCCCAGTCTCCTTCGGATCCAGATCCGCCAGGCAGGTTCGCAAGATTTCCCGCGTCGGATCGATCTCCCTCCGCTTCCTCTGCTCAATCACCAGCCGGAACATCTCCCACACATCTTTCATCGACTCGTAATGCTCCCGCCGGTCGCCCAGCACGTGTACCGCCCGCACGATCCCCCACGTCTCCAGCTCCCGGATCGACGTGCTCACATTCGATCGCGCCACGCTCAAGGTCTCGGCAATCTCCTCGGCCGGCAACGCCCGCGGCGACAGGTACAGCAGTGCGTGGATCTGCGCCACCGTGCGGTTGATCCCCCACCGCGTCCCCATCTCTCCCCAGTGGAGAATGTACTGTTTCTGCACTCCGGTTAGTTCTGGCATGTCGTTTATTTCAGTACAAACAGAATACACTGAATCAAAGCCTTTGTCCAGAGAAAGAATGCGCGGGAAAAAGATTGCGCCCCACTTCTCCCGATCTTTGGGAGAAGTGGGGATTTTGTGATTTAAACCAGGAGTATGTGGCCGTGGCCGAAACCAGACGGACCTTGCGAGCGGATCGGCGCCTGCTCGTCAGTTGACCGTTGAGCTCGTAGGATCGCTCAGCGCTATCAACTTGCCCGGGGGATAATCCACCGGCGTCAGCGGCACCTCAGGAGTCTGATTGACGATGGTCAGCACCTTCCCGCTCCGTACTCCCTGGATCGTAAGGCTCTGACCTTCCACCGACACCACACGGTAGTTTTCGTCAAAGATTTCCTTCGTCGCTTTCATAGGCAATGGGATGCAAATCGCACGCCCACGGTTCTAAGTTAATTTTCTGAAAATTCTCTCCTAGGTACTTGACATCGGCTGCCCGGTTGTAAACCCCACAGTAGCGCCGCTGTCCCGGAGGCTCTCCGGCTTTCCTTGCCTGATCGAAGTCCGCCCGCCGGCCCGCGCCCGAGATGCAGCCCTAAGAAGTTATTCGTACCGCAACGCCACCATAGGATCCACCTTCATCGCCCGCCGCGCCGGAACGTATCCCGCGATCAGCGCCACGAAAACCAGCAACAGCGACACGCTAACAAAGGTCACCGGATCTCCCGGCGTAACCTCGACCAGGAAATCGCTGACCAGCCGGCCCACGGCAAACGCCGCCACTAGTCCCACCAGCAATCCGCCGCCGACCATCAGCAACCCTCCGCGTCCAACCATTCTGAGAATATCGCCCCGTTGCGCGCCGACTGCCATCCGCAGCCCGATTTCCCGCGTGCGTTGGCTCACCGAGTACGACATGACTCCATAGACACCGACAATCGCCAGCGCCAATCCCAGCAACCCGAGCGCCGCGGCCAGGCCTGCCCCGACTTCGAACAGCAGCAAGCCGTTGATCCCTTGCAGGGCAGCCGTCATCGTGCGCACACCATAGACGGGCATCGCGGGCACCAGCGACTGCACCACCTGCTGGATTTCAGGCACCATCGCCTGCGGAGCTTGCGCCGTCCTCACCTGCAATGTCTGCACCGGTAAATAATGTTGCGCGATCGGCAAATAAAAAATCGGCTCGTACGCGCCGTAAGCCTCCGACATGCGGCTGTTCTTTACTACGCCTACGATGCTGATGGGGTGCCCGGTATCCTCTGCGATCGCGAACGACCGGCCCAGCGGATCCTGCCCCGGCCAATAGCGTTCCGCCATCGCCTGGTTGATCACGGCCACGCGTGCTGAATTCTCGTTATCCCCATCGTTGAGTTCGCGCCCGCGCAGCAACCGCATGCCCATCGTCTCGAAATATCCTGACGACACCGAGTTGTTTTCGGCGTGAGGCGCGCCTTGGCCCTTCACAACTGCGTATCCAGGAACCACAAGATCGGCGCCCGAAACCGACTCGCTCAGCGGGACCGCCGATGCCAGGCTGGCCGACTGTACCCCCGGCAGCGCCCGCGTGCGCTCCAGAATCTCGCGAAACAGCGGCTTCGCTTGCGCCTCGCTATACCCAATCCCATTGGGATCGACCGTCAGATTGAGCACCCCTTTTGGATCGAATCCGAGGTCGGCTCGTTCCACTCCTTGCATGCTTCGTACCAGCAGCCCGGCGGCAATCAGCAGCGCCAGCGATCCGCCCACTTCCACTCCCACCAGAATGCTTCGCATTCGCTGGCGTCCGCCGCTCGAGGTGCGTCCACCTTCATGCAACACTTCGCTCAGATTGCCGCGCGAAAGCCGAAGCGCCGGCACGATCCCCACCACCATTCCTGTGGCCAGCGCCACCGCGAGCGCATACGCAAACACTCTCCAGTCAAAACTGAAATCCAAAACCAGCGGCAACTCGGTCTGCACCGGCAACGCGCTCAAGAGGCGGCTTCCGCCGACGCCCAGCAACACTCCCGCGATGCACCCGATGCCGGCCAGCAGCAGACTCTCCGTCAGCAGTTGTCGAATCAGCCGGCCGCGCAACGCGCCCAGGGCCGCCCGCATCGCCATCTCCCTTTGGCGAATGCCCGCGCGCACAAGAAATAGATTGGCCACGTTCACACAGGCGAGCGCCAGCACCGTCCCCGCGAGAATCAGGAACAGAGCCGCCAGTTTCGGCAGCGGATTCTCCCCCGTGATCAGCCCCGGCGGCCGCATCGCCTTCGCCTGCAGCTCGCGATTCCCGCTCTCCCTAGGATACTGCCGCAACATCCGAGTCCCAACCACGGCCACCGCGGACTGTGCCTGCTCCAGCGTTGTTCCCGCTTTCAGCCGCCCGAACACAATCATGTCCCGCGTTTTCGGATTATTCAGAAAGTCTCTGGCCGTGCCCCTCTCAATCGAATACATGCCCAACGGCAGGTACGCTTCCGTCTCCACGAGGGGAGTCAGTCCAAGAAATCCCTTCGGCGCGACGCCCACCACGCTCACCGCCGTACCGTTGATAAACGCGGTCTTGCCGATCACCGACTGGTCGCCATCGAAGCGCGACCGCCAGCAGTTGTAGCTGAGAACCACCACCGGATCGGCTCCCGCAACCACTCCCTCGGCCGGCAAAATGAACCGCCCGAGATAAGGCTGAATGCCGAGCAATGAAAAGAAATCGCCGCCTACATAAACCGTCTGCACCGGCTTGGTCACGCCGTTCCAGGTCAAACCATTGGGAGCACTCTGCGCGCCCTCCAGCCCCCCAAAAATAAAGGACGACATGCCGGAAAATACTTCGCCACCCTGTTTGCGAATCTCCGCAAACTCCGGATAAGAAAATTGCGGCTCCGATTCGCCCACTCCTCCGGAGACAACCAGGTACGTCATCTGCCCCGGATCCCTGATCGGCAGCGGACGCAGCACCAGCCAATCCACCATGCTGAAGATGGCGGTGTTCGCCCCAATGCCCAGCGCCAGTGTCAGCACCGCCATTGAGAAAAATCCCGGACTCTTGCGGAACTGCCGCAGCGCGTGCCGAAGATCCTGCGCGACTCCATTCATAATCCGCTCGCTAATTCAATGTATGGGAACCTATATAAGGTTCAACGTATGGGACCGCTTAAAAGCACGACAGCCCCGGAAATCAGCCGCAATTCTCCCGCCGATCTGCGGGCAAGCGCAAACCACACATCCCAAAGCCCCGCTGATTGAAACCGAAGAGAGCGACGCACTCAGAAATGTCCACTCCCGCCAACCCCTGTTCATAACCGGACAAATACCGGCGCCCGCATTTCGAAACGTAGCGCCGCCGTCCCGGCGGCTGTCCGGCGGGCGTCTCGCCCGCCGCTCCGGAGCCAATATGAACCCTGAGAATTTAAAGGGGAGACAACGATGGATAGGGTGCCCCACTTCTCGCCGACGTTGCAAGAAGTGGGCGGAAGAGATGTCCAATCTACTGATTAGCAGCCGTCTTCTGAATCTTCCCCAGCCTCTGTTCCAACTTTTCCGCTTCGTCCACCCGCCCCATCTTGCGCAAGGCTCCCGCCTCGTTCGCCAGCGACTGCGCCAGCTGCGGACTGTTCTCGCCTGCCTGCTTCTCCATGATTTCGGTTGCCCGATGCCAGCACGGTTGCGACTTCTCCGGCTTTCCCCAGCGGTCGTACAGATCGCACAATCCCCACAGCGGAATCAGCGTCAAATTATCGTCAGGACCGGCGGCCGCTTCGCCCGCCTTCACCGCCCGCACCAGGTACGGCTCCGCTTTTTCCCATTGCCGCTGCGCCATGTACATCCCGGCCAGTGCGCGCAGGCTCTCCGAAGTTCGAGAACTACTTTCTCCAAACGCCTTCACATTAATATCGAGCGCCCGCGAGAAATAGCTTTCCGCCTCGGTAAAGTTCCCCGTTCCGGCGGCGATGCTCCCCAGATAGAACAGCGGGTCCGTCATGCGCGGCGAAGCCGGACCTTGCGTCTTCTCGATGATCGTCATCTCCCGGTGAAACGCCTCCTGGGCGCCCGTCATATCACGGCGCATCCCGTAGGCATTTCCCAGTTTTCCCAGCGCCACAATCAGATTCTCATCGCCCGGAGGCAGCTTCTCCGCCAGCGCCACCGCATCCTTATAGGACTTCTCGGCCTCTTCGAACTGCTGGCTTCTCATGGCGAGGTCGCCGGCCTGCAGCGCCGCTTGTACCTTCTCTACATTGCTCCCGGAAGCGTCGAGCGCCTGCACACGCTTTTCCAGCTCCGCCGCTTCCTCCTTCTTTCCGGCCGCTTTCAGCGAAACCAGGTAATCGGCGAATCGCCCCTGCGCCTCCTTGTATTGTTTCTGGGGATCTTTCGCGAACACCGCGATCGGCTGCCCCGGCTGTATCTGCCTCATCCGGTTGCCCTCGGTCAGCGCCCCTTTGCGGTACTGCTCCATCGCGCTGGCCCACTCCCCTTTGTTCTCGTAAGCCTCGCCCAGCTCCGATTGAACTTGCCCTTGGCTCGGGTCGAGCGAAACCGCTTCCTTCAATTCCGCAATCGCCAGATCCTTCTGTCCCGCAGCCTCCAGCGCTTGCCCGTAGAGTTCGTGAAACTGCCATGAACTCGGCGACAATTCTTCCGCCTGCTTGAACTCCGCCAGCGCTCCTTCTATATCTTTCTTGGCCAGCAGCATTCTGCCTACATTCGCGTGAGCCCGTCCCTCTTGCGGACCTAACTTCTCGGCCGCGCGGTATTCCTCCAGGGCGCCGTCGTAATTCTTTTCCTTCTCCCGCATCGCGGCCAGGCCGCTGTGCGTTTCCGGATCCGACGGATCCAACTCCGCCGCCTTGCGATACTCCGCCTCCGCTCCCGCAATGTCCCCCGTCCACGCCAGCCCCTTGCCCAGGCACACGTGACACATTTCGAAATCTGGGAATTTCTGTTCCAGTTCCCGCAGCTCCACAATCGCTTCCCTCGGATTGCGTCCCATCAGCACCGATCCCAGGTTCTGCCGCGCCGCCGGATCGTTCGGATCGAGCCGCTTTGCTTCGCGAAACTCCTGGATTGCCGACGTCGCATCGCCCTTCGCGTTGTAGGCGTTTCCCAAGTTGTAGTGCGCCAGGGCCAGTCCGGGATCGAGCGCGATTGCTTTCTTGTACTCCGCAATGGCCTGATCCATGGATTGCATGTCGTAATAAAGGATGCCGAGATCCAAACGGACCGCCGCATAGTCCGGCTTGATGCGCAGCGCCTCGTTGAGCTCTGCCGCCGACGCGTCAAATTTTCGCTCATCCTCGAGGCACAGCCCGGCATTTTTGTGTGCTTCCGCATCGTTTGGATTCCACGTCAGCGCCGCCCTGGCTTCTCTCAGCCCGTCCTCCGGCTCGCCCAGCTTGTACATGATGAAGCTCAGCTTGTCGTGCGCCTCCGCAAAATCGGGCCGCTCCTCCAGGATCTCTTGATATACCGCTGCGGCTTTTACATACTGCCTTGCCTCCCGCATCAACTCCGCCATCACAAAGCCCACTTCCATGCGCGCGAAACTCGCGTCTAGCGCATCGCTTAGTTTGGAGCCCGCTTCGGCGAACTGCTGGTTCTTCATTAAAGTCGCGGCATCACTCAATTGCTCGAGTAGCTGTTTGTCGGGCTGCGGCGCTGTTTCGGCGTTCACCTTCGCCGCCTTGAGGGCTGCGATCACGCTCGCCTCGGCTCCCGCCTTCGTCATCAGCCTGAAAAACGAGTCGTCGGGATGAAAGTTCAACCCGCGCGCCGCAATATCATGCGCAATATTCGCGCCGAGCGCTCCGCCCGCCTCGAGCGCCATGACTTCGCTGGCCCGCAATGGCTTCGGAGCAGCCGGTGCGGTCTGTGCCAGCACATTCAGGGAAAGCGAAACGAAAAGGAGAGGGAACGCGGAGAGCAACCGCACAGCAGACTTCGACATAAACATCCTCCGGCCGAACGCTCAATCATGGCCCCCGCCCTCCGTGTTTCCCAGTTACCTTCGTCCGACTCCCACCCCACCAACGTAAGCCCGAAAGCACCACCGGCACTGCGAGGTGGCTCAGCCCACCTCTGTGCCCCTCAGTGCCCTCTGTGGTTAAAAGTTTTTCTCCGCGCACCAACTCAGCGCACTCAGCGGTAAAAGATCTGCTCGCGAAAATCAAAAATGCCAGTGCGACTAAGCCGAACTCTGTGTCCCTCAGTGCCCTCTGTGGTCAAAAGTTTTTCTCCGCGTCCTCCGCGTACCAGCTCAGCGTACTCAGCGGTGAAAGCTCTGCTCGCTAGAACTCTCGGATAAGCCATTGAGACTAAGCCCTGACTCTGTGTCCCTCAGTGCCCTCTGTGGTTGAAAGGTTTCCGCGCACTGCGCCTCGCCGCTCCGGTAGCAAATCTGCAATCTAAAATCACCAGCGACTCACGCTATAATGACTCCCCACCCATGCCCCTGACCTCCGGCACCAAACTAGGCCCTTATGAAATTCAATCCCCGCTAGGCGCCGGCGGTATGGGTGAGGTCTACCGCGCCAGAGACACGCGCCTTGATCGCACCGTCGCCATCAAGATTCTCCCCACTCATCTCTCCTCCAATCCCGAATTCAAGCAGCGTTTTGAGCGCGAGGCTCGCACCGTCTCCTCTCTGAATCATCCCCACATCTGCCATCTCTACGATGTCGGCTCCCAGGACAGTACCGAGTTCCTGGTCATGGAATTCCTCGACGGCGAAACTCTCGCCGATCGTCTGCGCCGGGGCGCGCTGCCTCTCCCGGAGTTGCTCAAGATTGGAATCGAAATCGCCGAGGCATTGGAGATCGCGCATCGCGCCGGCATCGTGCATCGCGATCTGAAGCCCGGCAACATCATGCTGACCAAGGCTGGAACCAAGTTGATGGACTTCGGCCTCGCCAAGCCCGCCGTACTCGGCGCACCCGGCTCCGGATCGGCTCCGCTTCTCTCCGCCGCCCGCACCATGAGCGGCCCCAATCCCGTCAGCCCACTCACCACCGCCGGCACCGTGGTCGGCACCATCCAGTACATGTCTCCCGAACAGATCGAAGGCAAAGAGGCCGACGCCCGCTCCGACATTTTTGCCTTCGGCGCCGTCCTCTACGAGATGGCCATGGGCAAGCGCGCCTTCGAGGGCAAGAGCCAGATCAGCGTCGCCTCCGCCATTCTCGAAAAGGATCCCGAGCCCATCACGGCAACCAAGCCCCTGATGCCGCCGGCCTTCGACTTTCTCGTCGCCTCTTGTCTGGCAAAGGATCGCGAAGAACGTTTCCAGTCCGCCCACGATGTCCGGCTGCAATTGAAAGCGATTTCGCAATCGCCGGCTTCCTCTTCCGCGCTCGCGCCGGCTCCTGGGTCGCGGAACCTTCGCCAATATTTGCTGCCGCTGATCGCCGCGGTTTTGTTGCTGTCTGCGCTCCTCACTTTCTTCCTCTCGCAGCGTGCCAACGTCCCCGCGCTCTCGGTGCGCGCCTACATTCCGCCTCCGCCGCAAACCACTTTCCGCGCCTCCGGCTTTGACGCCGGCCCAGTGGTCGTCTCGCCCGACGGCAAGACGCTCGCCTTCTCCGCCGTCGACGACAAGGGCCGCACAAATCTCTGGCTCCGACCGCTCGACGCCCAGCAAGCCACCATGCTCCCCGGCACCGAAGACGCCGCCTCGCCTTTCTGGTCTCCCGATGGTCGCTACCTCGCCTTCATCGCCGATCGCAAACTAAAAAAGATAAGCGTTTCCGGCGGAGACGCCCAGATCCTGGCCGATGCCATCTCTGGTGGTGGTGGCGACTGGAGCCCGGACGGCATCATCCTTTTCTGCCAACAGAACTTCGGTCCAATCTCGCAGATCCCAGCTTCCGGCGGTCCGATCCAGCCTGCCACCAAACTCAACCAAGGCGAACTTGCCAATGTAAATCCTTCTTTCCTTCCGGACGGCAAGCACTTCCTTTATGTGGCGTTTCAACCCGGCGCTCCGTCACAAATCAAGGTGGGCACTCTTGGCCAACCCGAACGGGATGGAATTGTGATTGGTCCCGGTTATCGCGCGGCCTTCGCTTCCGGTCATCTGCTGTTTGACCTCGCCGGACACATCCAGGCTCAGCGCTTCAACCTGCGCACCTTCAAGCTGTCCGGCGATCCTCAAACCTTTGGCGAAGCCCGCACTTTTTCCGTCTCGCAGAACGGAGTGCTTGCGTATCATGAAAGTTCAGCTGAGTCTGAGCTGAAGATCTTTGACCGTGGCGGAAACCTGATCGCCACCCCTGGTCCGCTCGCTATCTATTCCGATCCGCGTTTTTCTCCCGACGGCAAATCCATCGCCGTCACCGTCAAAGATCCTCGATCCGGCAACGACGATATCTGGATATTTCCCGTCGCCGGCGGCCAGCCTACCCGCGTCACTTTTGGTCCGGATGATTACTGGCCCGTCTGGTCTCCCGATGGAAAGCAGATTGCCTACGCCGTCCTTGAAAACGGCAAGAACTCGACCCGGCGCCGTTTTCTCGACGGCAGCCAACCGGAAGAGATTCTGTATCAGGACGATGCGTATATCAACGGCTCGCCCGTTGATTGGTCGCCCGACGGGAAATATCTTTCCCTCGATTTGGAAACCAAAGATGGGGTCTTTTCCAACTGGATCCTACCCTTGACCGGCGACCGCAAACCCTTCCAGCCGCCCGCCACCTCTCACATGACGGCGAGCGAGTATGACGGCCGCTTCTCTTCCGATGGCCGCTGGCTCTCCTACTTCTCTTACGAATCCGGCCGGCCCGAAGTCTACGTTGTGCCCTTTGCCGCAGGAGCCAAAACCCAGGTCTCCACCACCGGCGGATGGAACACCATCTTCAGCCGCAATAACGAACTCTTCTTCGTCACCATGGGAAACCGCCTGATGGTCGCGCACACCATCACGCAACCCAGCTTTCACGTCGTCTCCATCGAACCTCTATTCCAGCTCGATCTCCCAAATTTCACCGGCATCAGCTACGACGTCAGTCCCGACGCCAAACAATTCGTAGTTCAAACCACCGACCACACCAAATCCACTTCCATCACGCTGCTAACCAACTGGCCCGCCGCCCTCAAAAACTGAAGTCCATAGTTATCTAGGTGGGGCCCGCCGCCCCGGCTGTCCAGCCGCGCGTCATGACTCTCCAGCCGCGGAGCTCCGCCGCCCGTCACCTGTTTCAAGACCCTCTGTGTCCTCTGTGCCCTCTGTGGTAAAGGGCGTTGAACTCCCGAGCCTCCGCATCTCCTTTTCCAATCTTCAATCGTCAATCTACAATCAACAATCCATGACCCTCGCCCGCATCGCCGAACTCTTGCAACCATTCCTCGACCCGGCGAACGGCCAACAACTGACCTCCAACGACCTGCAAAATATATCGACGTATATCGATATACTTCAGCGCTGGAATTTCCGCATCAACCTAACCGCCATCCGGGACGAAGAACAAATCATCACCCGCCACTTCGGCGAGAGCCTCTTCGCCGCCCGCCACCTCTTTCCAAAATCCTCCGTGTCCTCTGTGCCCTCTGTGGTGAAAGATTTTGAAGTTGCCGACGTAGGCTCGGGCGCCGGCTTCCCAGGCGTTCCCATGAAGCTCTGGTCCCCTACTATCAGCCTGACTCTGATTGAATCCAATCAGAAGAAGGCCACCTTCCTCCGCGAAGTCGCCCGCGCCCTTACATTGACGGACATCAATATACAAACCACCCGCGCCGAAACTCTGCCGCCCCACGCCTTCGACGTGGTCACCCTGCGCGCTGTCGAGCGCTTCGAATCCATCCTGCCCGTAGCCGCCAACCTCGTCCGGGCCGCCGGCAGCTTGGCCCTCCTGATCGGCTGCGCGCAGGAGCCGCAAGCTCGCCTAATACTCCCCAGCCTGCTCTGGTCGCATCCCATCCCGATTCCCAACTCTCGATCCCGCATCCTCCTGCTGGCAGAATCGCCCATACCCTCAGGAACCTGAACCATCAACAAGTGGGATAAACACTGCATTAGCAGGCGTATATTAATGCACCAACGTGCGCCGATTGCTGGTTGCGTACAACGAAGTGGGATTAAATGTCGATTATGGAGCAGTAAGTGAAGTCTCCAGCCTCCAACTCCGGCCCAGAACAAGCCAATCCCCAGCTAACACGATCAGTCCACCTACGAATCACGCAAAGTGGAATAACTCCACTTAAATAATAAGTAACTGCAGTTGTCAGTGTTAATTGTAAGCGCTAAATGTGCTGCTAAGTGGGATAGAAGCTGCATAGTCGACACAATGCAGGTCGAGAATCAGGCACGTTTTCCACAGTGTTCCTGCAGGAACACTTCTGCAATTTTACAATTACAAAATTGACCCGCCCAGGCCTCCCGGAGCCACAAAGCGTTTCTAGCATTCCCAATCGATCGAAGTGTTCCCGCAGGAACACAAGGGATCTACGCAGGCGCGTGGGACTCATGCGCCGCTCGCGCATAGTGTTCCTGCAGGAACACTTCCTTCGCAATTTGCTTTGCAGGATTTTATGGTTCTGGTTGAAGCTGAAAGCTAAGAGCAATAGCTAAGAGCGCCCGATGTGTTCCTGCAGGAACACTGGACCTGTTTTGCACACAATTCACTTGTTTGCACAGCAGTTCGTCATTGCATTTCAATTCTGAAGCGCAGTATGCTGCCAGTGGCTCTGCTTCTCCTCACAATTAAATATGGGACGCGTTATCGCTGTTGCCAACCAGAAGGGTGGCGTCGGCAAGACTACGACTGCCATCAACCTGGCCGCTTC
>Ga0209166_10000443_pt1 | contig 46420 bp, 45 predicted proteins | sample Coa_R1_3_FD_187151 | JGI IMG/M metagenome (GOLD analysis project Ga0209166, IMG submission 187151) | Surface soil microbial communities from Centralia Pennsylvania, which are recovering from an underground coalmine fire - Coalmine... | ecosystem: Environmental > Terrestrial > Soil >...
GCGCAGCAGCACCGGCAGGCTGGCCCGCTCGGTCTCGCGCTCCCGGTCGCGGTCGGCTTCAAAGCGTTCGCGCTCGAGGCGCGTGTCGCTGTCGGGCCGCTCGTCCTCGGAGGGATCGGCGCGGTCGTCCAGGTCATCGCGCTCGGCCAGCGCCTCGCCCGCCGCCATCGCCGGCGCGCGCGACAGGCGCAGTTCCAGCGCGATGGCCACCCGCACCGAGAAGAAGCAGCGGTCGAACAGCCGGAAATACTCCAACATGCTCGCGCTATCCTTCGCCCGCTCCGCCTCCTGGCCAAAGGCCAAGCCCAGCCGATAGGCGCATTCGGTCAATTCCGAGAGCCTGGCGCAACGGGGATCGGTGGCGGTCATTGAGAACAAAGATAGAACATCAAGCCAAGACTGTCAAGAAACGGCGGATATTAGGAAGGGCTCGGGCCGTCGCTGAACGTCGAGATGAAGATGCATTTCGGCGCGGTTCCGTTCCTCGTGGTTCGATCCGAACCACAGAATCCGTGGGGTCTGGTCCTCTAGTCCTCGGATGGCATGAAGCTTGGCCTTTCTTGACAGGGGCGCCGACGCTCTACAACCTCAGCGAGAGCAGGGGGAGAGTCACACTTGAACGGACCAATTCGATGGCTCGCGCTGGCGGCCACGGTAAGCCTCGCGACCGCACCGGCGGCGGCATCGGCGCAAGACCGCGGGGCAGCCCCGGTGATCGCTTACACAACCCAAAAGGAAAGCGCGGGCTTCGTGCTGCGCAGGGGCTCGACGGCCATTCTGAGCATCTCTGTTATCGGCCTGGGCGCCCTTGTCGCTGACGGCGCGCATCTGGTCAGCGAGGAGCATCTGGTCGATCCTTCGGCCGCCCTGGCTCACGATGTGGCCGCCCACGTCGCAGAGCGTGTCTCGGGGACGCTTGCGCCAGCGCCTGTGGAGATTTCCACGCAGAGACCGAAGGAAATCGCCGCAGCGGCCGCGGCGGCCGCGAGCGGGCGCCTGGTTGTGAATGCCCGAACGATCGGTTGGGGAACCTTCGCCTACCACCTTCACGGCATCTACTTTAGCTACACGGAGCTTTTGCAGGTGATCGATGGCCCCACCGGCGCCGTCCTCGTCTCAGACTATTGCAGTTGGCCGAAGGCGGATCCGAACCCCGTCTCCACCGACGACCTCCTCGCCGACCACGCTAAGGAGCTTCGGCGGCGGATCGACGAAGGGACGAAGGCCTGCCTCACCGAGTTTCTCGCCAAGGTCGACAGCTCGAAAGCTCTAGTCCCCGGCTAGGGCCTAACCGCCCGATCCTGACTCTCGCAAGGTCCGCTTTTGGGCCGGTGACCAAAGACCGCTTTCGACCCATTGCTGACTTAGACCCGCCAGGGCTTTATTGGGACCAAGCGGGGGGGCTTAGACATGCGGACGGCGCTTCAGCGGCTTGGCTTGGGTGCCTCTGCCCTAATTGCGGCCACCGGCTCGGGCCTCGGGGCACAAGCCGACGTGCAGCGCGCGAGTGCAGCGCCGTCTGAGGATTCGGTATTTTACTTGCCGGTACCTAATGATGGAGGGGCTGCGCTTGCCCCCGGAGAGCAGCCCAAGGTCGTTTGGGTTCGGTGCTTGGCGACGGCCGATCATCATCTCGCCGCCTGCGCAATTGAGGATGCCACGGGTCTTTCCGAAAGGAGCCGGGCTCGTGTCCTCGATTGGGCGGCAAGGCAGCCGCCCTGGACAAAGCTCAACGCCGCGCCGGGCGAGGCCGTGCGCCTGCGGGTCTCGACTGGACTCATTCCGGTGCCTCCGGTGTCGCGCCCGTTCAGCACGGTCGGCAGGTGCGCTTGGAAGGCCCTTAGCCCGCAGGACCAGGCTGCCATGGTCGCCGCCTACACCGGGGCGACGGCAGAATCGCCCATCGGTCGTGCGGAGCTGCTGCAAGCTCAGGTGCGGGATCGGCGGGATTTGCAGGAGGCCTTATCGAAATGCGACAGCGACAAGGAGCGGCATTCCACTGAGTTTCTCACCGCTGTTTTCATGCACCTGCTCAGTGAAGTGGCGGCCGTGAAGCTCAGGGACAACAATCTCCCGCCAGAGAAGCTGGACAAGGCCTTGGAAGAAACGCCCCCGTTCCGCGATTGGCTGAGGAAACTCGCATTGGCGATGTTCTACGACGGTCCCACCCCGACCGCATGGGACTGGACTGAGATTTACAAAAAGCTCGGCATCTTCGAGCGTGCCAATGATCTTTATCCCCGGACCTATGTGGTCGACTACTACTCAGGCCGTGCGATCGAAGCCCATGCCATCGAGCGGGTCGCAAACGCGAAGCCCTCAGAAGCTGCTTCGCATTGATGTTGCGCGGGCGCGCGATGCCCGCTTTCCACCCGATCCGGACATCCGGGATGTCCGCTGTCGGGAAGGGTGCCAAAGACTGCTTTCGACCCAAAGCCGACCTTGCCTGAGCCAAGCTGGGCTGCGACGCTGTCGCAATGACCGACCAACCAAAAAGCCGCGCTGAAGTCATCGCAGCTATTGCTGCGTTGGCGTCTGTCGCGTTCGCCACTGGCGCATCAGCAGGCCCACCGATCTGGGAATCTTACCCCCATCTGAATTGCCGTGGTGAGATCGTTGCCATGTGCTCGGCCGAGACGAAGGCCTGTTCAGCGACCTCTAGCAAAGCGAGCTTCTCGATCAACTTCGAAGGCCACACGGTGACCTACCGCACGGGTGATGGCGAGGAGGTCGAACGAATCATCGCGCAGAACAGGCTGTCAGATTCAGGGGTGGTGATCTCCGACGCGATCAGCTTAAGCAGCAATCGCTTGATTAGGTTCTATCCCGTCGCCGATGGCGCAGCGCCCATCCGGGCCCTGATGGTGGGGACAACATTCAGTTTTAATGCGGATGTGACGACGCTCACCTGCACCGCACACTAGCCGGGCCTCTAGCTCGCTAAAACACTTAACCTCAGACCGCCAATGTCCGCTAACCCCCCATAGCGGACGTTCGGAGTGTCCGCTTCGGGTGCGACGTCTTGTGCGCCACGCCGCAAATTGGGGGACAGGATCACTTCCCCTTGGTGATCTACTAGCCGAGCGCCGCCGCCTTCAGCTGCGGGAAGACCTTGCCGACCTTGTCCAGCAGGTAGTCGCCGTAGGTCCCCTCGAACTCGTGGACGGAGGCCCGGTCCCAGCGCTCGGCCTTGTCGGCGTCGCGCAGCGCCCTGTCGGTGGCGACGGCGGGGAGGGGGCGCATGGGCGCCATGAAGTCCGGATCGAAGAACAGCGGGAAGGAGAGGCGGTCGTGGCCGCTGACGTTGCGGACCCGGTGCGGCGTCGACTTGAAGCGACCGCCGGTCAGCCGCTCCAGCATGTCGCCGATGTTGCAGACGAGCGCGCCCTCGATGGGCGGCGCCTCGATCCAGCCCGAGGGCGCCTTCACCTGCAGGCCGCCGTGGCGGTCCTGGGCCAGCAGGGTGAGCAGGCCATAGTCGGTATGCTCGCCGACGCCCCAGGACTGGCTCCAGTCGACGCCGGGCGCGCCGCTGGCCGGATAGTGGAAGATGCGGAACAGCACGGTGGGCTGTGCGGTATAGGCGCGGGCGAAATACTGGGCGTCGAGGCCGAGGCTGAGCGAGACGCCCTCCATCAAGAGGGCCGCGGCCCGCGTGGCGCGGTCCATATAGGCGCTGGCCGCCGCCTTCAGGCCGGACGGCTCGGCGGGCCAGAGGTTCGCGCCGTGCATGGGCACGCCAGCCCGCACCCGCGGGTGATCCGCGTCCAGTTCGGCGCCGAGGTAGAGGCCTTCCTTCAGGTCCGGGCGGCCGGAGGTCAGTTCGCCGCCCACCGGGAAATAGCCGCGCCAGGCCTTGCCGCCGCGCGCCATGGAGATCGCCATCTTCGTCTCCAGCGGCAGGGCGAAGAACCGGCGGCTCTGCGCCTCCAGGGCGTCCAGCACGTCGGGGCCGATGCCGTGGCCCACCAGGTAGAAGAAGCCGTGGGCGCGGCAGGCCTGCGCGATCTCTTCGGCGACCCTCGCCCGGCCGGCGGCGTTCGCGGGCTCGGCCAGGGCGGTCATGTCGATGATCGGCAGGCGTTCGGTCACAAGAGGCCGCAGGCGCTCCGTCACAACAGGCCGCCCTCCGGCGCCGGCCGGGCGCGCTGGTTGTAGAGCAGCTTGCGCCGCCGGGCCTGTTCCTCAGGCGAGACGGTGGCGGGGTCTTCCGGCGGCCCGGCGGTGACCGCCATGCCTTTCTCGACGGCGGGCCGCGCCGACAGCTCCTCGAACCAGCGCTTGAAGTATTTGAACTCGTCCAGGTCGATGCCTTGGAGTTTCCAGCTGGCGGTCCAGGGATAGCAGATCATGTCGGCGATCGTGTACTCGGCGCCGGCCAGATAGCGGCGGTCGAAGAGCCGGTTGTTGAGCACCCCGTACATCCGGTGCACCTCGTCGTTGAACCGCCGGTTGGCGTAGGACTGGTCGCCCTGGTCCGGCGGGACGCGGGAGAAGTGGCCGCGCTCGCCGGTCTTGGGGCCCTGGTTGGCCATCTGCCACATCACCCACTGAACGACGTCGTACTTGGTCCGGGTGTCCTGCGGCCAGAAGCGGCCTTCCTTCTCGGCGAGGTACAGCATGATCGCGCCGGACTCGAAGACGCTGACCGGCTCGCCGCCGCCGGTGGGCTCTGTGTCGACGAGCGCCGGCATGCGGTTGTTGGGGCTGATCTTCAGCGAGGCCTCGGTGAACTGGTCGCCGCGGCCGATGTTCATAGGCACGATCTCGTAGGGGACGGAGAGCTCCTCCAGCAGGATGGTGACCTTCTTGCCGTTCGGCGTGGGCCAATAGTGGAGCTGATACATGGGTGAGGGGCCTTTTAAGTCGCGTGAGCGGCAGACCCTAGCGCCCCATGCCGCACCGGCAAGCCGACAAGAGCTGAAGACCGCGCCAGGGCGGCTGAGGGTGGGGCTTTGGCCGCGGCCGCGCTTGTCAGGGTGGGTCTTTTGGCGTTCAACCCGCGCGCGGTCCGGCATGGCGCTTGGGCCCGCAGGCATGGCGTAGCGACACGTGGACGAATTCGATTTCAGCCGGCTGGATGGACCCCGGACCGAGGGCGCGGACAAGGCGAAGGAGACCCTTGCCGTGTTCCAGATGGGTCTCGACCGGCACAGGTCGGGCGACCTGCGCAGCGCCGCCTCGATCTATGAGGAGGTCCTGCGCCGCGATCCGAGCAACGCCGAGGCGCTGCACCTGCTGGGTCTGGTCGCCTATCAGTCGGGCCAGCCGGCGCCGGCGATCGATTTCATGTCGCAGGCCATCGCACTGAAGCCGCAGGCCGCGGCGATGTACGGCAACCGTGGGCTGGCGTTCGCCGCCGCCGGGCGGCAAGACGAGGCGCTCGCCGACTACGACAAGGCGATCGCCCTGCAGCCGCAGCTCGCAGAGCCGCACCACAACCGCGGCGGCGCCCTGCAGGCGCTTGGCCGCCAGGAAGACGCGATCGCCAGCTACGACCGCGCTCTGCAGCTCAATCCCAAGAACGCCGGCGCGCTTAACGACCGGGGCGCTTCGCTGCGCGCGCTTGGGCGCCGCGATGACGCGCTGGCCGACTATGACGCCGCGCTGGCGCTCGACGCCAAGAACGTCGCCGCCTGGTACAACCGCGGCGGAACCCTGCGCGACCTGGGCCGGGTGGACGAAGCGGTCGAGAGCTACGGCCAGGCCATCGCCCTGAACCCCGAGCTCGCCATCGCCCACCACAACCGCGCGCTCTGCCGGCTGCAGCTGGGCGACTATCTGGGCGGCTTCGAGGAATATGAGTGGCGCAAGCGCTGCCCGACCTTCGACGATCCGCGCTATGGCCTGGAGCGGCCTTGGGCGGGCGAGCCGCTGGCGGGCAAGTCGCTGTTCGTGTTCCCGGAGCTCTACCAGGGCGACGTGATCCAGTTCGCGCGCTTTGTGCTCGCCGCGGAGCAGGCGGGGGCGAAGGTGACGCTGGCGGCGCCCAAGGCGATGCACGCTCTGCTGCAGACGATGAGCCCATCGGTCGAACTGATCGACGAGGACCAGACCGCCGAGCGCTATGACCACCAGGCCCCGCTGCTCAGCCTGCCGCACGGCTTCGCGACGGCGCTGGAGAGCTTGCCGAACGCGCCCTACCTGCGCGCGGACCCGGCCCGCGTCGCCCATTGGCGCGAGGCGATCGGGCCGAAGGGCTTCAAGGTCGGCGTGGTCTGGCAGGGCAGCACCTTGCCCTATGCGCTCCCGCTGCAGCGCTCGTTCCCGCTGGCCGCGCTCAAGGGTCTGGCCGCCCTGCCGGACGTGCGCCTGATCAGCCTGCAGAAGGTCAACGGCCTGGAGCAACTCAAGAGCCTGCCGAAGGGCATGGCGGTGGAGGACCTGGGCAAGGGCTTCGATCCGGGGCCGGACGCCTTCGTCGACACCGCCGCGGCCATGAGCTGCTGCGACCTGGTGATCACGCCCGACACCAGCGTCGCCCACCTGGCCGGCGCGCTCGGCGTCACCCACTGGCTAGCCCTGCCGGCGGTCTCCGATTGGCGCTGGATGAGCGGCCGCGAGGACAGCCCCTGGTATCCGCACACGCGTATCTTCCGCCAAGCCACGCCGGGCGACTGGACGGGCGTGTTCGCGGACATGAAGACGGCGCTGAAGGGGCTGCAATGAGAGCCCGACGTGTTCCGGCGGTGGAGCGGGCCGCGCCGGCCTGCTAGACACCGGCTCCCGGACGGGTGGCCGAGTGGTTTAAGGCAGCGGTCTTGAAAACCGCCGTGGGTGCAAGCCCACCGTGGGTTCGAATCCCACCCCGTCCGCCGTCTGGCGTTGGGCCCATTGTCAAGGTTGCGCCTAGCGTCCACCCTTGGCCGACATGCTGAAACAGCTGGTCAAATCATTTTGGATTGGGCTGCGCCGAAGGTGGTGGGGCGGGTTGAGCAACGCCTTTGGCGCGGTCGGTGCGATCTGGACCTTGACTGAGTTGACCATCGGCTCTTTCCCGGCCGCGAAGACGTTCCTTGAGACCCATGGCACCGACTACATTTGGCTGATGGTATCGGTGTCGATGCCGGTCTTCGTGGGTTATGTCTTCGAGACCCGCTCGGTAAGTTTCAAGCTCCCGACGACGGACACCAGAATTACGCTCAAATACGCTGATCTTTTTGCGCAAGACGCCAATATCCTCATAGGCGTGAACGAGTTCTTCGACGGCGCGCTGGGGCAGGCGGTTTCGCCTTCGTCCCTGCACGGCCAGTTTATTGCTCGAAACTATCAGGGGAGCGAAGCGGCCTTTCGCTTGGATGTCGATGCCGCCCTCGTGAATGCTCCGAACACAGCTACGGTGCGCACGAACGGTCCTACCCACAGTTATCCAATCGGCACCACCGCTGTGCTCCGAACTGGCGCGCGACGGACTTTCCTTGTCGCGATGGCGAAGACCGACGTCCTCACTCTGAAAGCTTCCTCCACGGTTCCGCTTTTGTGGGACGCGCTGCGGGCGGGACTGCTCTCTGTCCACAACAATGGTGGCGGCGAACCTCTCGCGCTACCGCTGATCGGAAATGCCCAGGCCAGCATCAACATCGAGCCACAGCATCTCCTGAGATTGATTACTCTGGCTCTTGTAGATTTTGGTCGGAGCACCCAACTCCCAAAGCAAGTCGCAATCGTGCTTCATAACAGCTGCTTCGAACAGCTGGACATTCGTGAGATTGCTAGGGATTGGAAGCGGCGCTGATGGCCTATCGCAATGGAACTTACATCGCGTTTCATGCCGAGGGGAAGACTGACCCCACCGCTTCAGATATCAAATATTATCGCACGCTCAAGATGTGGCACGAGAACGATGGCACCGACTTCAGATTCGTGAACAGCCATGAAAAGGTTTCGGCTGTTCGCGACACAAGTCAAGCGGCCACAATCAAGCGCAGCCTCAGAGAACGACTAGATAATTCCAAGAACATGGTGCTGATCATCGGCCCCACGACCAAGAATGACACCGACTTTGTACCCTACGAAATCGGCTACGCCGTGGATACTTGTGGCATCCCGATCATCGCCACTTACACGTCCACCGGATACGACATCATTCGCGACCCGAAGGCTCTATCCGGCTGGTGGCCTTCGGCCCTAGCCATGCGCATTGCCAACGGCACCGCCAGTGTCATCCACATTCCGTTCAAGCAGAAGGTGATCGACAACGCGATCGGGCAGTTCAGTCATAACAACCTTCCGTTGGGCGGCGGGCTAGGTATCTATGGTGACGCTGCCTATCGACAATTCGGCCTGCTCTAACGGCGCCGAACTCGCCAACGCCAGTCACACCCACGGCAGCTTCCGCTCCGGCCCCCAGATCCAGCCGTCGGCGATGTAGTAGCCGGTGCGGGCGTCGGCGGCGCCGTCGGGGCCGAGGATCCAGCCGGCGGTGATCCAATAGCCCGTGGTCATGTCGGCGGCGCCGTCCGGGCCCCAGATCCAGTTGTTGTCGATCCAGTACTTGCCGTTCTGTTCGGGGAGCTCGCTGAAGATCCACCGGTCTTGAATCCAACCCGCAGCGACCGTCATGGGCTATTTCGCGACCTCGTTGATCTGCGCCTTGGCGCGGGACGCCGGCACGACGGGGATATCGGCGTCGGCGAGCGGCTGCATCCAGTTTTTGCGGGCCATGGCGGCGGCGATGTAGGGGGCGAGCTCGGCGGCCTTCTTCGCCTCGCGTTCGGCGGCCTCGGCCTTGAAGGCCGGCATGACCTCGGCGGCGAAAAGCTCAAGCGATTCACAGATGTGGGCGTGTTTGTTGCGGCCGGCCTGCTGTAGGAAGATCACCTGGTCGACGCCGGCGTCGCGGAAAGCCGCGATGTGCTCGCGGATATCGTCGGGCGTGCCGATGCCGTTGGCGTTGCGCTGGGCGGCCTTGGTCGCGGCGATGATCTCGTCGTCGCTGCGGGCGCGGGAGGCCTGGAAGTCGGCGAACAGGGTCGAGCGGCCGGGGAGGGCGTCGTGGGCGACGAGCGCATTCACCGCATAGCTGAAGAACTCGAAGCCCTCCTGGCCCCGCCGGATCGCCTCGGCGCGGTCGTGATGCACGGAGAAGTTGGAGACCATGGCGAGGTTGGCGTTCACCGCATGGCCGATGGGGACGCAGGCGTCGGACTTGATGATGCCGTAGTAGATCTCGGCCCAGGCCTTGGCCTCCTCCGGATCGACGAAGGAGAAGGCCAGCGCGCCGACCCCGATGGAGGCGGCGACCTTGATGGTGTCGCGGTTGGTGCAGGCCATCCACATGGGCGGATGCGGCTTCTGCACGGGCTTGGGCATCACGTTGCGGCAGGGGAAGGAGAAGCCGGCGCCCTCGAACCCCGGATAGGGGTCCATCACCAGCATGTTGGCGATCTGCTCGGCGGCCTCAAGCGCCAGGGCGCGCTTCTCCTTGGCCGGGATCTTGAAGCCGCCCAGCTCAAGGCGGGTGGCGCCTTCGCCGATGCCGAAATCGAGACGGCCTTTCGAGATGATGTCGAGCGTCGCCAGGCCCTCGGCGGTGCGGGCCGGGTGATTGTAGTTGGGGATCACCTGGCGGATGCCGTGGCCGACGCGGATGGTTCTGGTCAGCGCCGCGCAGGCCGCCAGGAACACCTCCGGCGCCGAGGAGTGGGAATATTCCTCCAGGAAGTGATGCTCGACCTCCCAGGCGTAGTCGTAGCCCAGCCGGTCGGCCAGCACGACCTGCTCCAGGGCGTCGTGGAACAGCCGCGCCTCGTCGCCCTCGTTCCAGGGCTTGGGCAGCTGGTGCTCGTAGAAGATCCCGAACCGCATCCCTGATCCCCCTCGCTCGCTGGCGCCAGCCAGACGGCGACATTGAACCACGAAATACACGAAATACACGAAAGGGCAGGCGACTGACCCGCGCACGGGGGCGTCGGCAAATGGCGTCTTTCGTGTATTTCGTGTCTTTCGTGGTCTGAAGATAACTGAGCCTCCGCTGGCGCGGAGGCTCGACGACGACACCCGATTAACCCTGGCGAAAGCAGCGGCTGGCATTCTGCACGCCGCAGCAAATCGAGGATCGCGATGACGCGCGTCGGCCAAGGGATCTGGGGAGTTCGGGCAGGGCGGTTGGCCCTGGTCCTGGTGGCGGGCGCCTCGCTGGCGGCCTGTTCGACGCTGACCACGCCGCAATACGCGATCCAAGGCGCTGGGCAGGCTGGCGGTCATGGCTCGACGGTGCGGCCGCCCGCGGACCCCAGCGCGCACGGCACCAACGCGCCCTATCAGGTCGGCGGCATCTGGTACGTGCCGCACGAGCAGCCACGCTATGACGAGACCGGAATCGCCTCCTGGTACGGCGACGCCTTCAACATGAAGGCCACCGCCAATGGCGAAATCTTCGACATGAACCAGTTCTCGGCGGCGCACACGACGCTGCCGCTGCCCTCGATGGTGGAGGTGACCAACCTCGACAACGGCCGCAAGCTGGTGGTTCGCGTGAACGACCGCGGGCCCTTCGTCGGCGGACGGATCATCGACCTCAGCCATGCCGCTGCGGCCGAGCTCGGTTACGACCGCGCCGGCGTGGCGCACGTGCGGGTGAAGTATGTCGGCCCAGCCCCGCTGGCCGGCCCCGAGGCCGGGGTGCGCTACGCCAAGGCCGCGCCGCCGGCCAATTCCGCGGCGCCGGCCTATGCGCCGCCGCTGCAGGCGGCGTCCTATGGTTCTGGAAGGATGACGGCCCACCGCCCCGCGGATGAGGAGATATTTGGCCAGGCCGCGCCATCGGCCGTGGCGGTCGACTCGGCGGTCGCCGCCGCCCCGCTCGTCGCCAAGCCGAAGCCGGTCGAGACGGCCGCGCTGACGCCCCTGCCGGCCGCCCCGCGCGCCTCACGCGATCCCTTCATCAGCGACGTTGTGGCGCGGCGGGTGCAGCCGGTCGCCCAGAGAGCCATCCTTGAGGCCGCCTCCGGACAGCCGTCGCCGGTTTCGGCCTCACCTGTGGTCCCGAGCCCCGCCTTGGCCGCAACCCAGACGCCGCCCGCAAAAGGCTACAGCATCCAGGCCGGCGCCTTCAGCGATCAGACGAACGCCAAGCGCGCCGCGGCCCAGCTGGCGTCCGCCGGCACGGTCAAGGTCGAGCCCTTCGAGCGCAGCGGCGTGACTATGTACCGGGTCTACCTCGCGGGCGTTTCGGACGAGGCCGAGGCCCATGAGGTGCGCGACAAGGTGGCCGCCATCGGCTTCGCCGACGCGCGCGTCGTGAGGCCCTAGACTTCCCCTAGACTTCCTCCCCTGGACATCCTCTGCGAACCGGCCATTTTGCGCCGGTGTCAGCAGGCAGATTCATCACCTTCGAGGGCGGCGAGGGGGCCGGGAAATCCACCCAGCTCAAGCGCCTCGCCGCGCGCCTGCAGGCGGCTGGCCGCGAGGTCGTGTCGACCCGCGAACCGGGCGGCTCGCCGGGCGCCGAGAGCATCCGTGAACTGGTGCTGAAAGGGAACGCCGACCGCTGGAGCCCGGTCACCGAGACGCTTCTGATGTACGCCGCGCGGCGCGACCACGTGGAGCGGGTGATCCGCCCGGCGCTGGCGCGCGGCGCGTGGGTGGTCTGCGACCGCTTCGCCGATTCCACACGGGCCTATCAGGGCGCGGCGGGCGGAACCGACCCGGCGCTGATCGCGGCGATGGAGACCTATATCCTGGAGGAGACGCGGCCGGACCTGACGCTGATCTTCGACCTGCCGGTCGAGATGGGGCTGGAGCGGGCGCATGCGCGGGCCGGCAGCGAGATGCGCTTCGAGTCCAAGGGCCAGGCCTTCCATGAACGGCTGCGCGAGGGGTTCCTGGCCATCGCCAGGGCCGAGCCGGAACGCTGCGCGGTGATCGACGCGACCGGCGACCTGGACGCCGTCGAGGCGCGGGTCTGGGCCGCGGTCGGCGAGCGCCTGGCGGTCCATGGCTGAGATGCATCATCCGCGCGAGGTGTTCGACCTCACCGGCCACGAAGCCGCCGAGACGGCCTTCGAGGCGACGCGGGCGCGGGGCCGGCTGCACCACGCCTGGCTGCTGACCGGCCCGGAGGGCGTCGGCAAGGCGACCTTCGCCTATCGCGCGGCCCGCCGGCTGCTGGGCGCGCCGGCCGAGGCGGCCTATGGCGTCCTGGGCGCGAGCCCCGACCATCCGGTCAGCCGCCAGATCATCGCCCGCTCGCATCCCGACCTCTTCGTGCTGGAGCGGATCGACGAGAACGGCAAGGTGCGCAAGGTGATCCCGGTGGACGAGGCCCGGGCGCTGTCGGAGTTCTTCTCCAAGTCGCCGGCCAGCGCGCCGCATCGCGTGGCGATCATCGACGCCGCCGACGACCTCAACGTCAACGCCGCCAACGCCATCCTGAAGACGCTCGAGGAGCCGCCGCCGCATGGGGTCCTCCTGATGGTCAGCCATTCGCCGGGCCGGCTGTTGCCGACCATCCGTTCGCGCTGCCGCCGGCTCGCCTTCGCGCCGCTCGCCATCGAGGCCGCCGCCGCCTTCGTGCGCGAGCGGGAGGACGTCAGCGTCGAGGATTCGCTTAGGCTCGCGACCATGGCCGTGGGCGCGCCCGGCGGCGCCTGGGCGCTGGCGCACGCCAACGCCATCGCCATGGATGACGCAGCCCGCGGCCTGCTGGAGAGCCTGCCGAAGGTCGACGAGGCCATGGCGCTCTCGCTCACCGACCGGTTCCGCGGGGCTGAGGGCCAGGCGCAGTTCAACCTGCTGTTCGACCGGCTGGCCGAGCGGGTGCATGGATTCGCGGTCGAGCGGGCCGGGCAGGGGATCGGCGGCCTCGACCGCTGGGCGGCGGCCTGGGAGACCCTCACGCGCCTGCCGCGCGAGGTGGAGGCGCTGAACCTCGACCGCAGCGACGCTCTCTTCACCGCGCTCGCGGAGTTGCGCCAGGCGGCCCGGGCGGCCTAGACGAACCGATGCTGATCGACAGCCATGTGAACCTGCACGCGCCGCAGTTCGACGACGACCGCGAGGCGGTGATCGAACGCGCCCGGGCCGCCGGCGTCGGCCTGATGGTCAATATCTGCGACCGGGTCGCCAACTTCCAGAAGGTGCGCGCCGTCGCCGAGGCGCCGGACATCTGGGCGACGGTCGGCACCCATCCGCACGAGGCCAAGGACGATCCTGACCTTACCGCGGCGCGGCTGGTCGAGCTGGCCGCCGATCCGCGCGTGGTCGGCATCGGCGAGTGCGGCCTCGACTTCCACTACGATCTCAGCCCCCGCGACATCCAGGCGCGCGTGTTCCGGGCCCATGTCGCCGCGGCGCGCCAGACCGGCCTGCCGCTGGTGGTCCACACCCGCGAGGCGGATGAGGTGATGGGCGCGATCCTGGAAGAGGAATATGCCGCCGGCCCGTTCCGTATCCTGATGCACTGCTACACCTCGGGCGCCGAGCTGGCGGCGCGGGCGGCGGCGCTGGGCGCCTGGTTTTCGGTGTCGGGGATCGCGACCTTCAAGGCCGCCGAGGATGTCCGCGCGGTGATCCGCGACATGCCGGCCGAGCGGATCATCGTCGAGACCGACTGCCCGTACCTGGCGCCCGTGCCCTATCGCGGACGGCGCAACGAACCGGCCTACATTCCGCACGTCCTGGCCAAGCTGGCCGAGATCCGCGGCTGGTCGCTGGAGGAGGCGGAGGCGCGGACCGAAGACGCCTTCTTCGCGGTGTTCGACCGGATCCCGCGAGCATGAGCGGGCTGGAGTTCACGATCCTCGGCTGCGGCTCCTCCGGCGGCGTGCCGCGGGCGGACGGCGACTGGGGCGATTGCGACCCGTTGGAGCCCAAGAACCTGCGCTCGCGCTGTTCCCTCCTCGTCCGCAGATCGGGGGAGGGCGCTGAGCACGAGACCACCCTGATCGTCGACACCTCGCCGGACCTGCGGCTGCAGACGGCGAACGCGGGCGCCAAGCGGCTGGACGCCATCCTGCTGACCCACGACCACGCCGACCAGGTGCACGGGATCGACGACGTCCGCGCCTTCTTCATCCGCCAGCGGGCGAAGATCGCCTGCCACATGGACGGCGCCACCGACGCCTCGATGATGCGGCGCTTTGGCTACATCTTCGAGGGCGAAGGCGGCTATCCGGCGATCTGCGAGCGGCGGACGATCCCGGCGCACGGCGTGGCCTGGCAGGTCGACGGACCGTCGGGGCCGATTCCGGTCGTGACCTTCGACCAGGACCACGGCGGCGTGCGCTCGGTGGGCTACCGGTTCGGCGGCGTGGCCTATTCCAGCGACGTGGTGAACCTGGACGAGACGGCGTTCGCGGCGCTTAGCGGCCTGGACGTGTGGATCGTCGATGCCCTCCGATACAGGCCGCATCCGACGCACGCGCACCTGGAGCGGACGCTGGAGTGGATCGCGCGGCTCAAGCCCAGGCGGGCGATCCTGACCAATCTGCACATCGACCTGGACTATGCGACGCTGAAGGCGGAGCTGCCGGCGGGCGTCGAGCCGGCCCACGACGGCTTGCGGTTTTCACATGAACTGAGCGGCGAATTATCGTGATTAATAAGCCGCTTAAGATCGGTTTCCTCGCGTCCGCCAATGGGTCGAGCGCCCGCGCCATTGTCGCCGCGATCGAAGCCGGCCAGCTGGACGCACAAGCGCGCCTGCTGGTCAGCAACAACCGGTCGGCCGCCGCCCTGGCGTTCGCCGCCGAGGCCGGCGTGCCGGCGCTGTGCATTCCAACCCAGGCCGATCCGGAGGCCGCCGACGCGCGCTTGGCGCAGGAAATGGCGGCGCATGACGTCGAGCTAATCGTCCTGTCGGGCTATTTGCGGCAGCTGGGACCGAAAACCCTGGGGCGCTATGTGGGCCGCGTCCTCAACATCCACCCAGGCCCGCTGCCGGCGTTCGGAGGTCATGGCATGTACGGCCGGCGCGTCCACGAGGCGGTGATCGAGGCCGGCGTGGCGCAGAGCGGCGTCTGCATCCATCTGGTGGACGAAGAATACGATCGTGGCCCGGTGCTGGCGCGGCGCGGCGTGCCGGTGGCGCACGGCGATACGGCGGAGACGCTGGAAGCGCGGGTCACGGCGCTGGAGCCGGAATTCTACGTGGAGACGCTGCGGCGGATCGCCGAGGGCGCGATCATCCTCGCCTGAGCGGCGGCCATTATTTCCGATAATCTTCCTTAGGCGAGGAATTGATACCTTGAGTATGGGCTCCCCCCGGCGCTAACCTCCCTTCTGGGCCCGCAATCGATAGCGATGGCCGGCCAGGCGCTGTCCCGACGTTCCGGAGCCGGCATGAAGGACGTTCTGCTCGTCGCTCTGGCGATCCTGGCGCTCGGCGCCGCCGCCCAGGCGCAGCCCAAGCCGGCGCCTGCCGCAGCCCCGTCGGATCCCGCCGCGGCGGTCAGCGAGACCGAGGAACTCACCGTCACCGCGCAAGCCACCTGCCTGGAGCCCAAGCCGGACAATTTCTCGCCCCGGCCCAAGGTCCTCAGCACCTTCCCGGCCAACGGCGCGGTGGTGCGGCCGGGCGTCCTGGTGCTGCGCATCACCTTCGACCAGCCGATGAGCTGCAAGGGCTTCTTCACCGGCATCCCGAAGCTGAGGAATCCCTGCCCGCTGGAGCATCAGCACTGGTTGCTCAGCTTCGACCGCAGGACCATCCGCACCACCTGCCGCGCCGAGGGCGTGGCCAGCTATGGCGTGGGCGTCAGCGACAATCCGGACGCCACCTTCCTGAGCCTCGCCGGGCGGCCGCTGGAGCCCTACGAGTTCCGCTTCACCACCTCGGCGGCGCCCGACGTGCTGACGCCGAGCGAGTCGCTGGGCGAGGACCCGGCCAATCCGCCGCCGAAGCCGGAGTTCGTCCCGCTGGAGTTGCAGACGGCGCACGTCCGGAAGTAGCTGCCGCCGGCTGCGGCGATGGCTTGCGCCGCCGCCGGGGAAGCCTACCTTTAGAGCGAGGGCAAATGAACGAGAGGTGGTCACCATGCGAACCCTGACTCTTGCCGCGGCCGCCCTGCTGGTCAGCGCCCCCGTTTTTGCCGCGACCGGCGCGCTGGCCGCGCCCGCTTCCGTCAGCGTCACCGTCGGCCCGGAGCTGCAGCTCAAGGGCGAGAAGACGCTGGGCATGCGCGACCTGAACGACCTGGCCAAAACCCTGCAGAGCGACGTCGAAAGGCGGCTCGCCAAAACCGGCGCCTATGACGGCGCACGGATCGAGCTGATCCTGGTCGACGCCCAGCCCAACCGCCCGACCTTCAAGCAGCTCAGCGACTCGCCCGGGCTTTCGCTGCGCAGCTTCGGCATCGGCGGCGCCAAGATCGAGGGCCGCGCGGTGGCCGCCGACGGCGCGGTGACGCCGCTCAGCTACGACTACTACGCCCCGGACATCCGCTGGGCGCGCGGCGAGGCCACCTGGTCGGACGCCGAGCAGACCTTCGAACAGTTCGCCGCCCAGCTGGGCCGCGGCAAGGCCGTCGCCAGCCGCTGACGCGGTCCGGCTGACCGGCTTGCCAGCCTCTCTTGCGTGATTGGGCGACGCGCGGTCTGATCGCCGCATGACCCGCCCTGCCCCGCCTGAGACCCTGGCGCCCCTCGACCGGCTGCTGGAGATCATGGCCCGGCTGCGCGACCCTGCCGACGGCTGCCCGTGGGACCTGGAACAGACCTTCGCCACCGTCGCGCCCTATACCGTCGAGGAGGCCTATGAGGTCGCCGACGCCATCGAGCGGAACGACCTGGCCGACCTGAAGGACGAGCTGGGCGATCTGCTGTTTCAGGTGGTGTTTCACGCGCGCATGGCCGAAGAGCGCGGCGCCTTCGCCTTCGACGACGTGGCGCGCGCCATCAACGACAAGATGGTGCGTCGCCATCCGCATGTCTTCGCGGAAGAAACCTACGCCTCGCTGGCCCATCAGAAGGCCGGCTGGGAAGAGCTGAAGGCGGCCGAGCGGCAGCAGAAGGGCAAGGGCGGCCCGGCCAGCCTGCTGGACGACATCCCAGTGGGCCTCCCCGCCCTCACCCGCGCCGTGAAACTCTCCAAGCGCGCCGCCAAGGTCGGCTTCGTCTGGCCCGACATCAGCCATGTGGTCGACAAGCTGGACGAGGAGCTGGGCGAGCTGAAGGCCGAGATCGCCGCCGGCGATTTCGAGAAGGCCCGCCAGGAGATGGGCGACGTGCTGTTCGTGGTGGCGAACCTGGCGCGGACCCTCGAGGTCGACCCGGAGGATTCGCTGCGCTTCACCAACGCCAAGTTCGTTCGGCGCTTCCGGTACGTCGAAGCGCGCCTGGCCGAGCGCGGCAGGACGCCGGAGCAGTCAGACCTCGCCGAGATGGACGCGCTCTGGGACGAGGCGAAGGCGGCGGAGCGGGCGAAGGCCGCGGAATGACTTCGCCCGCGGAGCGCTTCGGGGCCTTGGTCAGCGCGCTGCTCGACGAGCCGGGCGTCACCCTCTCGGAAAGCCGCGGGTTTTCCCGCGATGCGCTGATGGTCGGCGGCAAGCTGTTTGCCGCTGTGCGGGGCGAGGTCCTGCTGTTGAAGCTCCCGGCCGAGCGCGTGGCGGCCCTGATCGCATCGGGCGACGGCGCGCCCTTCGACGCCAACAAGGGCAAGCCGATGAAGGAATGGATGCTGGCCAGAATGAGCGCCGATTGGGACGCTCTGGCGCGCGAGGCGGCCGCGTTCGTCGGTCGCTAGTGGCCACGCACCTCGGCGCCCGGGAACTGCTGCTCGAACTGGCCGAGCGCCTGGGGCGAGAGGCTGACGGCCAGGCGGACCGAGCCGTCCTTGCCGTCGTGGCGGTCCAGCACGCGGCCGTGGCGGTAGAGCCAGGCGATGGCGGCGCCCTCGCCCATCGGCGTGAAAACGTCCACCGGCGGCGCCTCGTCCACCAGGGCGGCGATGGCGTCGAGCAGGCGGTCGCAGCCCTCGCCGGTCACCGCCGAGAGCGGAATCGCCGGCGGATGGGCGCGGCGCGCGTCGCCCTCGACGATCTCGCGGTCGTCGGCGGGGAGCAGGTCGAGCTTGTTCCAGACCTCCAGGATGGCGCGGTCTTCCAGATCGACGCCCAGCTTGGCGAGCACCTCGCGGACGTCGCCGGCCTGGGCGGCGCTCTCGGCGCTGGCGATGTCGCGGACGTGCAGCACGACGTCGGCCTCCTTCACCTCCTCCAGGGTGGCGCGAAAGGCCTCGACCAGCTCGTGCGGCAGGTCCGAGATGAAGCCCACGGTGTCGGACATGATCGCCGGCCGCCCGTCGGGCAGCTTCAGCATCCGCAGCGTCGGGTCCAGCGTGGCGAACAGCATGTCCTGCGCCACCACCTCGGCCTTGGTCAGGCGGTTGAACAGCGTCGACTTGCCGGCGTTGGTGTAGCCGACCAGCGCCACCGTCGGGTACGGATGCCGCTTGCGGGCCGAGCGTTGCAGGGTGCGGGTGCGGCGCACCTCCTGCAGCTCCAGCTTCAGCTTGCGGATCTTGTCGGCGATCAGCCGCCGGTCGGTCTCGATCTGGGTTTCGCCGGGGCCGCCCATGACGCCATAGCCGCCGCGCTGCCGCTCCAGGTGGGTCCAGGTGCGGACCAGGCGCGAGCGTTCGTAGGACAGCCGCGCCAGTTCGACCTGCAGCCGGCCCTCGCGCGTGCGGGCGCGGCGGGCGAAGATTTCCAGGATCAGGCCGGTGCGGTCGATGACCTTGCAGTTCCAGGCCTTTTCCAGGTTCCGCTGCTGCACCGGCGTCAGCGCGTCGTCGACGATGGCGACGTCGGCTTCGATCAACTCGATCGTGCCGCCGATCTCGGCGACCTTGCCCTTGCCGAACAGGGTGGCCGGGGTCAGCTGGCGCAGGTGCGCGACCAGGGTCTCGCGGACCTCAAGGTCCAGCGCCAGGGCCAGGCCGACGGCCTCTTCCAGGCGCGCCTCAGCGGCCCGCGAAGCGCCTCGCCCCTCGCGGTCGGGATGGATGACGATGGCGCCCTGCACCGGCGCCTGACGATCTACGGACTTGGAGGAGCTCAATCGGCCTCGTCTTCGCCCGGCTCATAGAGCTGCACGGGTTGCGCGGGCATGATGGTGGAAATGGCGTGCTTGTAGACGAGCTGGGATTGCCCGTCGCGGCGGAGCAGCACGCAGAAATTGTCGAACCAGCTCACCACGCCCTGCAGCTTGACGCCATTGACCAGGAAGATGGTGAGCGGCGTCTTCGACTTGCGCACGCTGTTCAGGAACGTGTCCTGCAGGTTCTGTTTCTTCTCACTCATGGCTTTTCGCCCTTTTTTTGGATCGGGCGGCCAAAGCGCCGCCCACACACGAAAGTTAGCTAGAACGCCTTTTGCGACAGGCGCAACCGCAGGCCGCCCCTCAGATGGCGCTGGCCTTCGCCTGCTCGATATAGAGACGCCGAAGCCTCGCCGCCACCGGACCGACCTTTCCGTCGCCGATCGGCTTGCCGTCGACGCTGACCACCGGCAGCACCAGGGAGCCCGCGCCGGTGATGAAGGCCTCCTTGGCGGCGAGCGCCTCGGCCGGCGTGAACGGCCGCTCATCGACCTGCAGCCCGTTCTCGCGGATCACGTCCAGCAGGGTGTAGCGGGTGACGCCGCGCAGGATGTTGGCGTTGGTGTCGCGGGTCCGCAGGCGCCCGTCGCCGTCGACGATCCAGGCGTTGGAGGACGCGCCTTCGGTGACAAAGCCCAACTCGTCGACGAACCAGGCCTCGACCGCGCCGGCGGCCCGCGCCTTCTGCTTGGCCAGCACATTGGGGAGCAGGCCCACGGTCTTGATGTCGCAGCGGCCCCAGCGGTTCTCCGGCGTGGTGACGACCCCGACGCCCCTGGCCGCGCGCGCGTCGGACTGGGCGCGGTCGACGCGGCTGACGGTGATGACCACCGCTGGGCGGACCGCCGGATTGGGGAAGGCGTGGTCGCGGGGCGCGACGCCGCGCGTCACCTGCAGATAGACCAGGCCTTCGGTGACGCGGTTGCGGCGCACAGTCTCCTTGAGCACCATGGTCAGCGCCGCGCGGCTCATCGGCATCTCGATGGAAAGCTCGCCCAGGCTGCGTTCCAGCCGCGCGAAATGGCCCTCCGGATCGGCGAGCTTGCCGCCGAACAGCGCCCAAACCTCATAGACGCCATCGGCCAGCTGGTAGCCGCGGTCCTCGATGTGGACCGTGGCGTCGGCGTGCGGCGTGAAGCGGCCGTTGACGTAGGCGATGCGGCCCATCCTACTTCGCTCCCCGCGTGAGCTTCGAAGGACTCATCAGGCGACGTCTTCTTCCAGCACCCTCGCGCCCGAGAGCCCCAGGGACTTCAGCTTGCGGTGCAGGGCCGAGCGCTCCATGCCGATGAAGGCGGCGGTGCGCGAGATGTTGCCGGAGAAGCGCAGCATCTGGGCGTTGAGGTACTCCCGCTCGAACACCTCGCGGGCCTCGCGCAGCGGCAGGGCGATCATCCGCTCGGCGCCCAGGCTGGTGGCCTGATCGGTGACCATCGCCTCGGCCGGCAGCATGTTGGCGGTGATCGGGTCGGAGGGCGCGCCGGACGCCAGGATCAGCATCCGTTCCACGTTGTTGCGCAACTGGCGCAGGTTCCCCGGCCACTGGCGGACCTGCAGGGTCGCCAGCGCATCGTCGGCCAGGCGGCGGCGCGGCATGCCGGTCGCCTCGCTGATCCGCTCGATGAAATATTCCACCAGCTCCGGGATGTCCTCGCGCCGCTCGCTGAGGCCGGGAACGTTCACCGGCACCACGTTGAGGCGATGGAACAGGTCCTCGCGGAACCGCCCGGCGGCGATCTCCTCGCGCAGGTCGCGGGAGGTGGACGAGACCACGCGCACGTCGACGTGGACGTCGCTGTCGCCGCCAACCCGGCGGAAGCTCTGGTCGACCAGGACCCGCAGGATGCGCCCCTGGGTCTCGCGCGGCATGTCGGCGACCTCGTCCAGGTAGAGCGTGCCGGCGTGGGCGCGCTCGAAGACGCCGATCTTGGCGGTGCGGCCGTCGTCGCCCTCCTGGCCGAACAGCTCGACGTCCATGCGCTCGGGCGTCATGCCGGCGGCGCTGATCGGCACGAATTCGTTGCGCGCGCGGCTCGACGCCGCGTGGATCAGCCGGGCCACGGTCTCCTTGCCCGATCCCGGCGGGCCGCTGATCAGCACCCGGCTGTTGGCGCCGGCCAGCTTGACGATCATCTGGCGCAGCTGCTGGGCGGCCATCGACTTGCCGGTCATGCCTTCGGGCGTGATCGCCTGGGTGCGCAGGCGGCGGTTCTCGCGGCGCAGGCCGGCGGCCTCCAGCGCACGCTCGACGATCAGCACCAGGCGGTCGGACTTGAAGGGCTTTTCCAGGAACTCATAGGCGCCGCGCTTGATGGCGCTGACGGCGGTCTCGATGTTGCCGTGGCCGCTGATCATGATCACCGGCAGGTCGGCGTCGAGCGCCTTGATGTGGTCGAGCAGCTCCAGCCCGTCCATGCCGCCGCCGGCCATCCAGATGTCGAGGATCAGGATCGCGGGCTTGCGCGCCCGGATCGCCGCCAGCGCGGACTCGGAGTCATTGGCCGTGCGCACGGCATAGCCCTCGTCGGAGAGGATCCCGGCCACCAGGTCGCGGATGTCCGCCTCGTCGTCGACCACCAGAACGTCAGACGCCATTATCAGGTCCTCAAGCCGTCACGGTTGCAGGTTTCGGCGCGGGCCGGGCCCGGGCCGAGGACGGAAGACGCAAGGTCGCCAGCGCGCCGACACCCTCGCGGGCGTCGGTCAGCTCCAGCTCGCCGCCGTGGTCTTCCAGAATGCGTTTGACGATCGCGAGGCCAAGGCCGGTGCCCTTCTCGCGGGTCGTCACATAGGGTTCGGTCAGCCGGTCGCGGTCCTTGGCGGGCAGGCCCACGCCATTGTCCTCGACCTCGAAGGCGACGCCGGCGTCATCGGACACCAGGCGCGCGCGGATGCGGCCTTTCGGCTTGGCGGTGCGTCGGGCGCTGATCGCTTCCGCCGCGTTCTTCAGGATGTTGGTGAGCGCCTGGGTGAGCATGCGCTCGTCAGCCAGCACCCGCACCTCGGGGATCGGCTCCAGCAGTTCGACCTCGATGTCCGGGCTGGCCACCCGCTGGGCGAAGACCGCCGCGCGGATCAGCTCGGAGGCGTCCTGCTCGGCGAACTTCGGGGCCGGCATGCGGGCGAAGGAGGAGAATTCGTCGACCATCTGCCGGATGGCGTCCACCTGCCGGATGATGGTGTCGTTGCAGCGGTCGAAGGTCTCCAGTTCGGCGGGCGCGATGTCCTTGCGGTACTTCTTGCGCAGGCGCTCGGCCGACAGCTGGATCGGGGTCAGCGGGTTCTTGATCTCATGCGCGATGCGGCGGGCCACGTCGCGCCAGGCGGCGTTGCGCTGGGCGGTGACCAGGCGGGTGATGTCGTCGAAGGTCAGCACCAGGCCGTCCTCGATGCGGCTGGCCCGCACCCGCAGGCGCAGGGTTTCGCGGCCGCGCTCCAGGTCGACCTCTTCCTCGGCCTCGCCGCGGCCGGTCCCGCCGCTCACCTGGGCGGCCACGGCGGCGATCTCCGGCGCCACGTCGGCGAGCCTGCGGCCCCTCCCCGGCTTGTCGCGCAGGCCCAGCAGCAGCTCCGCCTGGCGGTTGGCCGCCGAGATGCGGCCCTTGGCGTCGAGGCCGATAACGCCGGCGCTGACCTCGGCCAGCACGGTTTCGATGAACTGACGCCGCCGCTCAGCGTCCTCGTGCGCCGTTCGCAAGGCCTCCTGCTGCGCCTTAAGATCGTGCGTCATGCTGTTGAAGGCACGGGATAAGACAGCGATCTCTTCAGGGTCGTTGTCGGCGTCGACGCGGGCGCTGAGGTCACCGCCGGCCACCTTGCCGGCCGCCTGCACCAGCCGCGCCACCGGGCCCGAAATGGCGTCCGCGGCGCCCAGGCCCAGCCAGACCGCGCCCACCAGCACCAGGAGCGCCGTCTCAAAATAGCTGAGCGCGAAGATGATCTGGATCTTCTGCCGGTTCTGCGCGGCGTCGCGGTAGGCCATCAGGCTGGCCTGCGCCTCGAACTGGGTGTTGATGATGCCCTTCTCGATCGGGCGCACGATGTAGAGGTAGGCGTCGGGATAGCTGCGCAGCCGGTAGACCGCGCGCATGCTGTCGCCGCAGGTGGTGTTGCAGACCGAGATGATGCCGTCGTCGGCGGCCTTGAAGCTGGTGGCCGGCGGCATGGCGAACGGCGGCGCGTCGGCGGCGGCGAAGCGGGCGAGCACGCGACCGTCGCGGTCGATCAGATAGGCGGCCGAGAAGCCGTGATAGGTGGCCAGGGTCGCCAGGTACTGGCCGAAGGTGATCGGGCTGGCCTCCAGACCGGGCGCGGCGCGGTTGAGGTCCTGGCCCATCGGGATCATGTGGCTTTGGATGTAGTTGCTCTGCTCCTCGACGTAGGAGCGGGCCAGCGCGGCGGAGTTCTCGACCACGGTCTTCACCCGCAGGCTGAACCAGTTGTCGACGCCCCGGCTGACCAGAACGCCGTAAAACAGGGCCACGACCACGGCCGGCACCAGGGCGGCCATGGCGAACAGGGTGACGAATCGCACCTGAAGCCGCGCGCCGGCGTCACGCTCGCGGGCGTTCACCAGGGCGAAGAAGCGCAGGAACACGATCAGCGTCAGCGCCAGGATGAGGATCAGGTTGAAGCCCAGCACCGTCAGGATGTGCTGGCTGGCCGGGCCCAGCGGCCCCGTCGACGGCGGCGAGGCGGCGAGCAGGATGGCCACGCCGGTCAAGAGCGCCGCCAGGCCGTAGCCCACGCCCAGCACGCCTCGCGACTGAACCGCTTGCCAGATCCGGGGCCAGACGCGGCCTAGCCCGGTGGCGGCGAACCCCTGTCGAATATCCAAAGCCATCGCCGGGGAGCCTAAGCGAGCGTGCCCCAAACGCAACAGTCTTGTTGCAAGGATGCGTCAGCCGGCCGCGCTGCCTACAGATCGCCTATCGGCGCCCGCGCTGCATCTCGACGCCGAGGTCGGAAATCTTCTTGCGCAGGGTGTTGCGGTTGAGACCCAGGATCTCGGCCGCACGGACCTGATTGCCCCGCGTCGCCGAGAGCGTGAGCTGGATCAGCGGCCGCTCGACCTCCTCCAGCACCCGGTCGTAGAGGCCGGCCGGCGGCAGGCCGTCGGGCTGGTCGGCGAAGTAGCTGGAGAGCTTGCGCTCGACGAGCTGCGACAGCGTCGCGGGCCCCTCTTCGCCCTGCGCCGCCGGCTGCTGATCGGCCAGTTCGCGTTCGATGATCCGCGCGGTGATCAGGTCCTCGCCATAGAGCGCGCAGATGCGGCGGATGAGGTTTTCCAGCTCGCGGACATTGCCGGGCCACGGGTGCTGCTTCAGCCGGTCCAGCGCCGCGGCGTCGATGGTCTTGGAGGGCAGCCCCTCGCGGTTGGCGCGCAGCAGGAAGGCGCGGGCCAGGTCCGGGATGTCGTCCGGCCGGTCGCGCAGCGGCGGCAGGCGCAGCGGCGCGACGTTCAGGCGGAAGAACAGGTCCTCGCGGAACAAGCCCTCGCGGATCAGGCCGCGCAGGTCGCGGTTGGTGGCCGCGATGATCCGCACATTGGGCCGCCGTCCGGTCTTCGGGTTCAGCGCCGGCTCCGAGCCGTCGATCACCCGCAGCAGGCGCGTCTGGGCGTCCAGCGGCATATCGCCGATCTCGTCGAGGAACAGCGTGCCCCCGTCGGCCTCGATCAGCTTGCCCGCGTCGCCGTCCTCCCGGCCGAACAGCTCCGCCTCGACCCGCTCGCGCGGCACGGCCGCCAGGTTGATGGTGACGAACTTGCCGTCGCGGCGGCGGCCCATGTCGTGCAGGGCGCGGGCGACCAGCTCCTTGCCGGACCCGCTCTCGCCGGTGACCAGCACGGTCAGGTCCGCGCCCACCAGGCGCGCGATGGTGCGGTAGACCTCCTGCATGGGCCCGGAGCGGCCGATCAGCGGCAGGCGGTCGTCGCGCACCGCGCGGGCCTGGGCGCGGGCGGCCTCCGGGTCGGCGGGCCGCGAGAGCGCGCGGCGCGCACAGGCCGTCATGTCGTCGAGGTCGAAGGGCTTGGGGATGTAGTCGAAGGCCCCGAGCTCGGCGGCGTTGACGGCGGTGATCAGGTTGTTCTGCGCGCTCATCACGATGATCGGCAGCTTGGGCCGTTCCTTGCGGATGCGCGGCAGCACGTCGAAGACGTTCTCGTCGGGCATGACCACGTCGGTGACCACCAGGTCGCCCTCGCCGTCGGTCACCCATTTCAACAGCGTCGCGGCGTTGCCGGTGGCGCGGACCTGATAGCCCAGCCGGGTGAAGGCCTGGCTCAGGACCAGACGGATCGAGGCGTCGTCGTCGGCGATCAGGATCTTCTTGCTGGCAGCGTTCATGCCGGGACGTCCTCGTCGGAAGCGATAGGCAACAGCACCCGGAAAACCGTCCGGCCGGGTTCGGATTCGAAGTCGAGCAGGCCGCCGTGGGCGTTCACCAGCTTGCTGACCAGCGCCAGGCCAAGGCCGACGCCATTCGGCTTGGTGGTGACGAAGGGCTGGAACAGATGCTCGCGCAGGTGGTCGGGGACGCCCGGGCCGTTGTCGACGATGCGGACTTCCAGCGGCGCGCCGCGCAGGGTCTGGCCCTTGGCGGCGCGGACCCGGACGCCGTGGCGGTAGGCGGTGTAGATGCCGATGGCGCCGCGGCCGTCGCCTCGGGAATGCGCCGCCTCGGCGGCGTTCTTCACCAGGTTCAGGAAGATCTGGATCAGCTGGTCCTCGTCGCCCAGCACCGGCGGCAGCGACGGATCGTACTGCTCGCGAAGCTGCAGGCCGTCGGCGACGCCGTTGGCGGCCAGCGCCCTCACCCGATCCAGCACCTGGTGGATGTTCAACGGCGTCGTGGAGGGGAGCGCGTCGTCGGAGAAGGCTTCCATCCGGTCGACCAGCCGGCGCACCCGGTCGGTCTCGTCGACGATCAGCTGGGCGAGCGGCGCGTCCTCGGCCTTGGCGCCGGACTTCAAGAGCTGGGCGGCGCCGCGGATGCCGGCCAGCGGGTTCTTGATCTCATGCGCCAGCATGCGGCCCAGGCCCACGACCGAGCGCAGGCCGCCGGCCGCCTCGGCGCCGTGGCGCTCGGCGCCCAGGCCCTGTTTGACCGTCAGGGTCAGCAGCACCGAGCCATCGCCGAGCGGCGCGGCGGCCCCGTCGGCCTCGAAGGGCGCCAGACCGAAGAGCGTGATCTGGACGCCCCGCTCGCGGACCTTGGCGTCCTCCGCGATGGCGCGGTTCAGCAGGGAGACGAGCGCCGAGCCCGGCGGCAGGGCGGCGCTGAAGCGGCCGCGGGCCAACAGGCCTAGGCCCTGGCCGAACAGCGCCTCGGCGGCCTCGTTGACCGCGACCAGCGCGCCGGTCGCGTCGACCACCATGGCCGGGTCGGGGCTGAGCTCGAAGGCCGCGGCCTTCAGCGCCAGCACGTCGACGCCCAGCGATTGCGGCAGTGTGCGCCAGCTCATGCGGCCATCCTCCGCTCAGGGCCGGTCCAGAGCGCGGTCAGGCCCGCCTCCACCTCCGCAGCGTCTTCCAGGCGGCAAAGGAGGCTGCGGGCTTCGCGGCGCTGCTCGGGGCTGGTCGGCCACGGGGCCTGTTCGATGTAGGAGGCCAGATGCTTGCGGAAGACCCGCAGGCCGAGGCGGTCGCCATAGAAGCTGAGCGCGTCGTGGAAATGGTCGAGCGCGATCGTGAGCCGCGTCTCGGCGTCGGGTTCGTCAAACGCCCGCCCGTCGAGCTCCGCCTCAAGCTGCGCGGCGATCCAGGGCCGGCCGTAGACGCCGCGGCCCACCATCACCCCGTCGGCGCCGGACTCCTGCAGCGCAGCGCGCGCGCTCGGCCCATCGACGATGTCGCCGTTGGCGATGACCGGAATGCCGACGGCGTCCTTCACGGCGCGGATCGCGGCCCAGTCGGCGGCGCCCTTGTAGAACTGGCAGCGGGTGCGGCCATGCACGGTGACGGCGGCGACTCCCAGCGCCTCGGCGCGCACCGCCAGGTCCGGGGCGTTCTTCGAGGCGTCGTCCCAGCCCAGCCGCATCTTGACGGTGACCGGCGCCTCGACCGCGGCGATGGCCGCGGCGATCAGGCGCTCGGCGAGCTCCGGCTCGCGCATCAGCGCCGAACCGCATTGCGCGCCAGTGACCTCGCGGGCCGGGCAGCCGAAGTTGAGATCGATGACCTGGGCGCCGGCCGCGGCGGCCAGGCGCGCGCCTTGAGCGATGTGTTCCGGGTCGCGCCCGACCAGCTGGACCACCATCAGCGGCAGGCCCTCGCCCACAGCGGCGCGGCGCACCACGTCGGGGCGGCCCTTGGAGAATTCGGCGCAGGCGACCATCTCGGTCGCCACGTAAGGCGCGCCCAGCCGGCTGGCGGCGCGGCGGAACGGCAGGTCGGAAACCCCGGTCATCGGCGCGATCCAGACCCGACCGGCGATGGTCACGCCGCCAAGCTTGAGCGAACTGCTCATTTAATAATCATCCCCATCGCTGGGTTTTTAGGCAATTTGTGCGGTGCGGTAAAGCCCGCGTGAACTGGACAAGCGCCGCTGTGTCCCTAAACACACGCTGATGAGCTTCTCAGGCGTGGTTGTGGCGGCGGGCGAGGGCCTGCGCGCGGGGCCGGGCGAACCCAAGGCGTGGCGCCTGCTGGGCTCGCGGGCCCTGGTCCGCTGGTCGGTGGAAGGCCTGCTGTCGGCCGGCGCGCGCGAGGTCGTCGTCGTGGTGGCCCGCGACCGGCTGGCCGCGGTGGACGAGGCGCTCGCCGGCCTGGAGGGCTGGCGCGCGGTCACCGGCGGCAAGACCCGCGCCGACAGCGTGCAGGCCGGGCTGGCGGCGCTCACCTGCGGGCGCAACCAGGCGGTGCTGGTGCATGACGCCGCGCGGCCCTTCGTGACCCGCGCCCACGTCGACCGGCTGCTGGCGGCCCTGGAGCTGGCCGATGGCGCGGTGCCCGCCCTGCCCGTCCCGGACACGCTCAAGCGCGGTGACGGCCTGATCGACGAGACGGTGAGCCGCGAGGGCCTGTGGCGCGCCCAGACCCCGCAGGCCTTCCGCTTCGGCAAGCTGAAGGCGGCCTACCGCCGCTGGCCGGCCAACGAGGAGCCCACCGACGACGCCCGCGTGGTCGAGCGCGCCGGCGGCCACGTGGCCATGGTCCCGGGCGACCCGATGCTGATGAAGCTGACCTATCCGGAAGACTTCCTGATGGCCGAGCAGCTGGCGGCGTCGCGGCGGATCGTGCGCACCGGCTTTGGGGTCGACGCGCACCGGTTCGGGCCGGGCGCGGTGGTCTGGCTGGGCGGTATCCGCATCGAGCACGACCTGGGGCTGGTCGGCCATTCCGACGCCGATGCGGGCCTGCACGCGCTCACCGACGCGGTGCTGGGCGCCATCGCCGAGGGCGACATCGGCCAGCACTTCCCGCCGTCCAATCCGAAATGGAAGGGCGCCTCATCGGACCAGTTCCTGCTGCATGCGGTGAAGCTGGCGCAGGCCAAGGGGGGCAAGATCCTCAACGCCGACCTGACGCTGATCTGCGAACGCCCGAAGATCGGGCCGCACCGTGACGCCATGCGGGCGCGGATCGCGCAACTGCTCGGCCTTTCTATCGACCGGGTGAGCGTCAAGGCGACGACGACCGAGGGCATGGGCTTCACCGGCCGCGAGGAAGGGCTGATGGCCCAGGCGGTGGTCAGCGTGGAGACGCCGCTCTAGGTCGCGGGCTCGTGAATCGTCCGGGAGACGGACCACGGGCGACCTAGTCCACGGCATCAGGCTGCGCCGCGGCTGGCGCGGCGACCCTGGCGTCATTGCTGACGCTCAGCACCGCGCCCTCTAGCTCGGCCGGCGCGGGCGGCTCGTAGATGGCCTCGAGCATTTCGAACATCTCCGGCGTCACCTCCATGACGAAGGTCTCGCCCTTGGCGGTGTTCCGGTCGGCGACGCGGGAGCGGCGGACCTCCTGCGGCGCGTCGACAAAGTGCCACTGCACCGACAGGCCCTTGGCCTCCGCAATCTGGCGGATGCGATCGCGGTCAGCCCGCCGCATGGCGCCGACGTCGAGCACCACCGAGGCCCCGGCGGCGAGCACGCCCTCGGCGGTGGACCAGATCAGCGCATTGCAGCGGGCGAGGCGCTCCAGCATCCACGGGAACTCGATGGGACCCTGGAGGTCGGGGCCGAACAGGCGCGCACCCCATTCGTCCAGGACGAAAGGCGCCGCGCGTTCGCGGCGGGCCAGGGCATGGGCGTAGGTGGTCTTGCCTGCCGCGCAGGGTCCGAAGATCACGTTGAGAGTGGCTGGCATGCGCCCACTTTCTCCGTTGCAGCCGGGAGCCAGGTGGCGTTCATGCTCCCCTTGGCCCGGGTAACGGCGCAGCTTGATCTTGGTTCCCGGACGGCCTAGTTCGCCGGATTGTCCGGATCCATCTTCTGCAGCAGCCGCCGCCAGAGCGCGCCGAACAGGTTGGTGTAGTCGTCGGTCCAGGGGCGCACGCGGTCGGGGTCTGTCGGCTCCCAGCGCGGATCGTGGGCGAAGGGCGCGAGACCCGCCGGCGAACGGGCGACGATCACCGCCTCCTCGGGCGATGGCCAGCCGGCGACATCCTCGCCCGGCTTGTTGCGGTAGTGCTGGATAAGCGCCACGCCGCCGGCGGCCTTGGCGACGGCCTCCGCCGGCCCGTCCAGATCGAGGTTGCGGTTGGAGAGGTGCAGGATCAGCACCCCGTCCGGCTTCAGGTGGGTCAGGTAGCCGCGCACGGCCTGGACGGTCAGCAGATGGGTCGGAACGGAATCCGAGGAGAAGGCGTCCAGCAGCATGACGTCGAAGACCTCGGCCGGCTGCCTGGCCACCGTCAGGCGCGCGTCGCCCAGCACGAAGTCCACCGGGCCCTTGGCGCAGCGGCTGGTGTAGGCGAAGTGCTTTGGATCGGTCGAGATGCGGATGACCAGCGGGTCGATCTCGAAGAAGGTCAGGTGGTCGCTCCTGCGGACGTAGGCCGACACCGTGCCGGCGCCGAGGCCCACCGCGCCGATGCGGAGCGCCGGCTTGGCGCGCGCCTCGCCCAGGAACACCTGCCCGATCGGCGTCGAGTTCGCGTAGTAGACCAAGGGATTGCACTGCCAGCGCGGCGTCACCGCCTCCGCCCCATGCAGGGTCGTCCCGTGCGACAGCATCCTGACCGGCCCGCCGAGCGCCGGGACCTGGGTGCCGGACTCCCGTAAGACCCCGAAGAAGCTGCGCCAGGTGTGGATCGGCGTGGTGCGGTCCGCCGCCGCCGCCGCGCCGATCGACAGGACCGCGATCACCGCGAAGTAGAGCAGTCCGTGGCGGCGGATCATGTAGGCCGCGATCACGCCGGCGCCCAGGCAGGCCTTCACGCCCAGATCGAACAGCTCGGCCTGGGTGAGGCCGCCGAAGACCGGCGTCACATAGACGTGCGGCGCGACGAAGGTGTTGAGCACCGGCATGGCGAGGCCGCAGCCGACGCCCAGGACCAGCATGGTCCAGGTGAAGGGTTCGATCTTCCCGTCGCCCTGCGGCCGCACCAGGCAGGCCAGGATCAGCACCAGGGGATATTCCCAGACGTTGTCGAAGATCACCGGGGCCAGGAAGGCGTTGAAGCCGCCGCCGACCACGCCGCCCAGCGACATCCAGAAATAGAATTCGGTCAGCCGCGAGGGATCGGGCCGGCGCGCCACCAGCGCCTGGTGGCACATCAGCGCGGTGAAGAAGAAGGCGCCCAGGTTCACCGGCAGCAGCAGCGCAAACGGGCTCGCCTCGAACGGCAGCAGGGCCGCGCAGATCGCCACGAAGGCGGCCTGCAGCAGCAGGGTCACGTCCTTGGGGATCGCCGGCCTGGCCTGGAAGGCGACGATGAAGGTCAGCAGGTAGAGCGCCAGCGGCAGCACCCAGAGGAACGGCGCCGAGGCGACGTCGGTGGTGATGTAGGTCGTCGTCCCCAGCATCAGGCTGGACGGGATCGCCGCCAGCCCCACCCAGACCAGCCGGTCGCGCCAGCCGACCGGCGCGGCCTCCGCGGCGGCTTGCCTGGCGGCTAGGCCGGCGCCGGCGCTGCGGATCACCGCGATGGCGAGGCCCGCGATCAGCAGGCCGAACACCAGGTAGCCGCCGCTCCAGCCGTAGCGCTGGGCATGCAGGGTGAGCGTCGGCTCGACGATCAGCGGATAGGCCAGCAGCGCCAGCAGGCTGCCGAGATTGCTGGCGGCGTAGAGGACGTAGGGTTCGCTCCCCTGCCCGTCCGCGCCATCCGGTCCGAACACGCGCGCATGCCAGGCCTGCACCAGGGGCGCCGTGGCCGAGAGGACCGCGAACGGCGCGCCGACGGAGACGGTGAGCACGCCCAGCAGCCAGAGCGTCGGATGGTTCGACGACGGCGGCCCGATCAGCTCATTGATGCGCAGCGGGAGCGCGATGGCGGCCAGCAACAGGGCCGCGCCGTGTGTCAGGGCCTGGGCGCGCAGCGACCGCAGCCGCTGCAGGGCGTGCGCGTAGCCGTAGCCGGCCAGCAGCGCGACCTGGAAGAAGGCCAGGCTGGTGTTCCAGACCGACGGGCTGCCGCCCAGCCTTGGCAGCACCAGCTTGGCGATCATCGGCTCGACCAGGAACACCAGGGCGGCGCTGGCGAAGACGGTGACGGCGAACAGGGCCGGCGGCGCCTTGGGGCGCCCGGTGGCGTCGGATGTGAGCGTCGTCATGGAGCCGGACCGGGGGCTGCGAATCGCCTTGAACGTGCAGCCTATCCGATGCTCTGGTCGGGGCGCGCCCTGCCCTGCGTCCCTGAGAGGCCCCACAGATGTTTTCGCTTGAGATCGTGACCCTGGCGCGCCTGCTCGTCGACGAGGCCCGGGAACGGTCGCTCCGGATCGTCACGGCGGAAAGCTGCACCGGCGGGCTGGTGGCGGGCGCGATCTGTCAGGTGGCCGGCGCGTCCGACGTCTTCGAGCGGGGCTTCGTCACCTATTCCAACCGCGCCAAGCAGGAGCTGCTGGGCATCCCGGGCGACCTGATCGCCGACCTGGGCGCGGTGTCGGAGCCGGTGGCGCGGATGATGGCCGAGGGCGCGCTGGAGAATTCCAACGCCCACGTGGCCGTGGCGATCACCGGGGTCGCCGGCCCCGGCGGCGGCACGCCGATGAAGCCGGTGGGCACGGTCCACATCGCCACCGCCCGCACCAACCACGGGCTGACGCACCGCCAGGAATTCTTCGAGCTGGACGAGCGCATCGATATCCAGCTGGCCGCCGTTCAGTCGGCGCTGGAGATGCTGCGCGAGCGGATGACCTGAGCTAGGCGTTGGCCTCGGCGCGGCGGCGCGCGTTGGGCCCGGGCAGTCGGATGCGCGGACGGTCGCCGCCCGGATAGGCGCGGCAATAGACGGCCACCAGCGGCGGAACGGTCAGGATGATCGCCATGCCGCCGGCCACCACGATGGCGCTCTCCGCCGCCGAAATCCCCGACTTGGCGTTGAGCTCTATGACCCTGGCGATCAGCGTCGGCACGCTGATGCCCAGCGAGATCGATTTCCAGAACACCGCGCCGAACAGGACGCCGCGCCAGACGTTGGGATGCACCAGCCATTTGTCGAAGGCCTGCGACCAGACGGCGAACAGCGCCATCGGCGTGAACACCGCCAGGTCGACCCAGTCGGTGATCGCCAGCGCCTCGGGACGCAGCGCGGCCGACAGCGCGTTGAGGATGGAGAGCGCCACGAAGGTCCAGAAGTAGATACGCCAGAACATCAGAAACTTCCTCTGCCGAGGCCGATAAGGCCCGGACCGCACGACAGAATCCTCCGTGGGCGTTGCAGACAGACTAACAAGCGTCGTAACCGCGGCGTTCACCAAGACCGCCGTTATCTTAATGGCGGTTAGCCGTAGAGCGCCTTGGCGCGGTCCTCGAAGCAGCTCATCAGCCGCTCGACCGCATGGGCGAAGTTGGCGCTGAGCAGGGCTTCCAGCAGGCGTGACTTGAACTGGAAGTCGATATCGAACTCCACGCGGGTCTGGCCCTCGCCCGCCTCGAAGAACCGCCAGCGGTTGGCGAGACGCTTGAAGGGACCGGACAGCAGGTTGACCTCGATCTGCCGTTGGGCGGCGTCGCGGCGCACGCGGGTGGAGAAGCGCTCCTTCAGGAACGAGAAGCCGACGCCGGCCTCGGCGTCGACGGTTTCGGCCCCATCGGGGAGCGTCCGCGCGTTCCAGGTCCGCATGGCGGTGATCCATGGCACAAACTCGGGATAGGCCATGACGTCGCCGACCAGGGCGAACAGCTGGTCCGGCGCATAGGGCAGGACTTTGGTGACGTGGTGCTTCAGGCGCCCAGATTCCTCGAGGAGTCCTGCGCAGCCCGCGCCGCCTGGAGGCGCGCGAAGTCCTCGCCGGCATGGTGCGAGGAGCGGGTGAGCGGGCTGGACGCCACCATCAGGAAGCCCTTGGCGCGGGCGATCTCCTCATAGGCGCGGAACTCGTCGGGATGGACGAAGCGGTCGATGGGCGCGTGCTTGCGGGTCGGCTGCAGGTACTGGCCGATGGTGATGAAGTCGACGCCGGCCGAGCGCATGTCGTCCATCACCTGCATGACCTCTTCCTTGCTTTCGCCCAGGCCGACCATCACGCCCGACTTGGTGAACTGGGCCGGATCGCGCTCCTTCACCCGCTCCAGCAGGCGCAGGGAATGGAAGTAGCGCGCGCCCGGCCGGATCGAGAGATAGAGGCGCGGCACGGTCTCAAGGTTGTGGTTGAAGACGTCGGGCCGGCTGTCGATCACTTCGTAGGCCGCTTCCACCGGCTTCCTCAGGAAGTCTGGCGTCAGGATCTCGACCGTCGTGCCGGGTGCGGCGGCGCGGATGGCGCGGACCACGGCGGCGAAATGCCCGGCCCCGCCGTCGGCTAGGTCGTCGCGGTCAACAGACGTGATGACCACATGCTTCAGACCCATCTTGGCGACGGCGTCGGCGACGCGGGCCGGTTCGGTGGGATCGAGCGGATTGGGCTTGCCGGTGGCGACGTTGCAGAAGGCGCAGGCCCGCGTGCAGACCTCGCCCATGATCATCATGGTGGCGTGGCTCTTCGACCAGCATTCGCCGATGTTGGGGCACGCCGCCTCCTCGCAGACGGTGACCAGGCCGTGGGCCTTCACGATGTCGCGGGTGGCGTTGTAGCCCGTCGAGCCCGGCGCGCGGACGCGCAGCCAGTCCGGCTTGCGCAGCAACGGCGTCTCCGGGTTCGCCTGCTTTTCCGGATGCCTGGGGCGGATCGCGCCCTTCAGATTGTCGATGACCACGGCCATGCGCCCTAGATCGGCGGTCGAGGGCTCCGGATCAAGCCGTTCTTCCCGCCGCGACCGAGAAGGCTGGCGTTTGACGGTCCGCGGCAACATCCTCCGCGCAGTCTTTGGAGCCTAAGCACAATGTTCGTACTTGCCCTGGCGCTCGCCTCGACGCTCGCGACCCGTGGCGCGCATGCGCCGCCGGGCTGTCCCGGGGAGACCACCCTGGAGATCAACGCCTGTTTCGGCGAGCGGCTGCAGCGGGCGGACGCCGAACTGGCGCGCTACGCCGCCGCGGCGCGCAGCCGCCTGAAACGCGAGGCCGCCACGGCCCCGCCGGGCGACACCAGCGCGGCCAAGGCGCTGGGCGGCTTCCAAGCCTCGGAGAGGGCCTGGTCGGCCTATCGCGACGCCGAGTGCGGCGCGGTCTACGACAACTGGTCCGCCGGAACCATCCGCACCGTCGAAGACCTGGCCTGCCGCATCGGCCTGACCCGGCTGCGCACCCACACCGTCTGGGAGAACTGGCTGACCTATATGGACAGCACCCCGCCGGTCCTGCCGGAGCCCGCCGTGCCCCCGGAGTAGGTGGCGGGGTCGCGATCACGCCCTGTAACCAATCTTTTCATTGGCGGACCCAGCCGATAGGCTCATCCCAACGATAACAATGGGAGGCGCTGGGTTTTGTCGGTTTCTTTTGACGCCCGCCAGGCGAAGACCTCGGTGTTCGACGCCCTGGTGGAGGCGCGCCAGACCTACGGCGCCAAGAAGCCGATCCTGGAGGACCAGGAGCGAAACCCCTTGAGCTACACCGACCTGATCCGGGCGGCCTTCGCGCTCGGCCGCAAGATCGCCGCCATGACCAAGCCGGGCGAGCGGGTCGGCGTCATGCTGCCGGCCAGTTCGGCCTCGGTGGTGACCTTCTTCGCCCTGCACGCCTTCGGCCGCACGCCGGCCATGCTCAACTTCACCGCCGGCATCCGCAACCTGAAGGCCGCCTGCGAGCTGGCCGGGATCAAGCGGGTGCTGACCTCGCACCGGTTCATCGAGCAGGGCAAGCTGCACGACCTGGTCGACGCGCTGGAGACGCTGACCACCGTCACCTACCTGGAAGACGTGCGCGCCACCATCGGCCTGCCGGACAAGCTGTTCGCCGCCGCCGCGGGCGCCTTCCCCAAGCAGTTCCGGGCGGCCAGCAAGCCCTCCGACCCGGGTGTCGTGCTCTTCACCTCCGGCAGCTTCGGCGCCCCCAAGGGTGTGGTGCTGAGCCAGGAGAACCTGGTGGCCAATGTGCTGCAGGTCGCCGCCCACATCCCGCTGGACCCGGACTGGGTGTTCTTCAACCCCCTGCCCACCTTCCACTGCTTCGGCCTCACCGCCGGGGTGCTGCTGCCGATCCTGCGCGGGATGAAGGCGTTCCAGTACCCTTCGCCGCTGCACATCAAGCAGATCCCGCCGCTGATCAAGGACACCAAGGCCTCGGTGCTGCTGGCCACCGACACCTTCGTCAATCAGTACGCCCGCTCGGCCGAGCCCGACGAGCTGTCGGGTCTGCGGTTCGTGGTCTGCGGCGCCGAGCGGGTGCGCGACGAGACCCACAACCTGATCCACGAGAAGTTTGGCGATGTGCCGCTGCTGGAAGGCTATGGGGCGACGGAGGCCTCGCCGGTGATCGCGGTCAACAAGCCGCTGGACAACCGCCGCGGCACGGTCGGCGGCCTGCTGCCCGGCATGGAGACGCGCCTGGAGCCGGTGGAAGGCATCCCCGGTGGCGGCAAGCTCTATGTACGGGGCCCCAATGTCATGGCGGGCTATCTGGCCGCCGATGGGTCCATCCAGCCTCCGGTGGACGGCTGGCACGACACCGGCGACGTGGTCTCGATCGGCGACGACGGCTGGGTGAAGATCAAGGGGCGGGTGAAGCGTTTCGCCAAGGTCGGCGGCGAGATGGTCTCGCTCACCGCCGCGGAGGACCTGGCCTGCGCCGTCTGGCCCGACGACCGCCACGCCGTGGTCGCCCTCCCCGACCCCAAGAAGGGCGAGCGGCTGATCCTGGTCACCGACCGCCGCGACGCCGACTCCGGCCCGCTGATCGCCCACGCCCAATCCATCGGCGCCCCGGAGATCGCGGTGCCGCGCAAGATCATCCGGGTGGCCGAGATCCCGGTGCTCGGCACCGGCAAGACCGACTATGTGGCCCTGCAGCGCATCGTCGACGCGGAGCTGATGCGCGCCGCCTAGCGCGTTCACCATCTCGACGAACCGCAACTTAAGGCTGCGGCCTCACGGTAAGCGTCTGAGTAAGCGCGTGAGGCTTCCATGAAGGTCATTCTCGCCGTGATGATGGCGGCGTTTCTTTCGACGAGCAGCTCAGCGGCGGTCAAAGCGCCACAAGCCGCTGGCGACCGGATGATCGCCGCGATCCTCGACACGGCGCTTGTGGCTGCACAGGACGGGGACGCGGAGCGTGTCCTTATCTCGCTCCAACCGGCCATGCAGGATGAGGTGTTCAACCAACTCTCGAAGCCCACGCAGTACGAAGTCGCTGCGCTCTACGCCGCTGCTGCGAGGGATCGCGGTCGATGGGATGAAGCCTATCCAGCATTTGTCCGCGCGACCCAGAGCGAGCAGGCGAGCGCGGAAGACTGGGATAGCCGGCTGCACGGCGCGATTATCACAGGCCAAAGCGGAGACGCCTTTGCGGTCTTTCAGCACCTCCGGACCCAGGGCAAGCCAATCTTCTCGACGTTCTTCGGCGCGCGGCTGCTGGCGTTCGACGCCCTACTCGGTGACCTACCGAACCGGGATGCAGCCCGCGTCGCCCTGGGGCGAGAGATTGAACGAGAAGGCTGGCAGCCCGTCTTCGCCACCGACGATCTAAGCCCTATCTGGCTGCATGAGGCCGAGGCCCTGCAGAATATCGGAGACGTCGCCGGGGCGCGAAGGGCCGCCGCCAAGATCACCCAACCCGGTGTTTTGGTCGCCTTGCTGGCGGACCGCCGCTTCGACGCCATCATGCCGGCGGCTGCCGCCGCGAGAGACCCAAGGGCGGTCGCCGAACGCCAGCTCGATCGCGTTCGCAGCTATGTCGAGGCAAATCCGCGACTGCTCGGCGCGCGCATCGCCCAGATTCGGGCGCTGATGATCCTGGATCGCCCTGCCGATGCTCTCGCCGTCGCGGACGCCACCCTGCAATCCATCCTGCGCGCGCGGCGCTCCGAGCCGCCCTTCGATGACATGGGAAACGTCGAAGCCTTCGATGCGTGGCGGGCCTCGGCTCTCGTAGGGGCTGGTCACCTCGACCAGGGCGTTAGCAGCCTCACAACCGCCGCCTCGTGCCGCTGCTCGGTGACGGCCAGCCTGCAAGCGGGAAACGCCCTGATGCGGGCTGGACGCGCCCAGGAGGCGAAGTCATGGCTCGATGGAATCGACGAAGCCGATTTTGACCGACCGCAGCGAATGAAGCTGGCCCAAACACGTGCCTGCGTGGCGGCGCAACTCGGCGACCGCGCTGCGGCCGAGACCCAGCTCGCTTTCCTGCGCGCCCATGAGGCTTGGGAGCCCGCCGTCCTGGTCGGCGCCTTGCTCTGCGCCGGCGAACTCCAGGAGGCAGACACTGTCCTCGCCCGGCGCATTGCCGATCCGCAAAGCCGTTTGGCCGCGCTGAGTGCGATCCAGGACTTGCCGGCGGATTCTGGCTCCCTGCCCTACCTGGCGACCATTGAGGCGCGATGGCATGCGCTAGCCGCCATGCCTCAGGTGAGCGCGGCGGTCGGGAAGTGGGGCCGGATCAATCGCTTCGATCTTGTTCCGCTAGACTCGATCGCCTGACGGGGCGGACCTAGCGGTAGGCGCTGGCCTGGATCTCGAACAGCTCGGCGTATTTGCCGCTGGCCCTCATCAACGCCTCGTGGCTGCCGAATTCGGCGATCCGGCCGGCGTCCAGCACCGCGATCGCGTCGGCCATGCGGACGGTCGAGAAGCGGTGCGAAATGAGCAGGGTCGCGCGGCCCGCCGACTGGCCCGATCGCGCCTCGGCCGCGAAGCGCTCGAAGAGGTCGTGCTCGGCGCTGGCGTCGAGCGCCGCGGCCGGCTCGTCGAACACCACCAGGAGCGGCGCGTCGCGCATCAGGGCGCGGCCCAGCGCCAGCTTCTGCCACTGGCCGCCGGAGAGGTCGATGCCGCCCCACTTCTTGCCCAGCATGACATCCAGCCCCTGGGCGTTCAGTCTGGCGAGGTCGGCGCCGCCCGCGCGGTCCATGGCGGCGGCGGCCCGCGCGCGGTCGCCCAGGTGCGGCAGGTCGCCCAGGCCGACGCTCTCGTGCATCGGGGTCTCGAAGTTGGTGAAGTCCTGGAAGGCGCCGCCGATCCGCCCGCGCCAGTCGGCCGGCGCGATGTCGGCGAGATCGGTGTCGTCGATCAGGATGCGACCCGCTGACGGGCGGTAGAACCCGCAGAGCAGCTTCACCAGCGTCGACTTGCCCGAGCCGTTTTCGCCGACCAGCGCGATCACCTTGCCGGCGGGGATCTCCAGGGTGACGTCGGCCAACACCGGCTTGTCGCGGTCCGGATAGGCGAAGGAGACGCTGTCCAGGGTGATGCCGCGGCGCAGGACGGCCGGACTGGGCGTCTCGCCGAGCGCCGCCTTCGCCGCGGCGTTGGAGAAGTCCTCCAGCCAGAGATAGCGCTCGGCCGTGGTGGACAACGACTGCAGGTACTGGGTCATCTGCAGGGCGGCGTTCATCTGCAGGATCAGGCCGGTGACCAGGGTCGCGGCCATGACCACGCCGCCCGGGCTGACGTGGCCCGCGGCCGCCTGCACGACGAGCCAGGCCACGGCGGCGATGCAGCCGACGGTGAAGATCGTGTCGCCGAGCGCCGACCAAAGCGCCCCGCCCCAGTTGGACCGGACATTCAGATGCCGCGTGGTCTCGCTGATGCGGCGGTAGCGTTGGGCCAGTTCCTCGCCGAGGCCGAAGATCCGCAGCTCCTTGCCCGCCACCGGCGAGGTGGCATGGTTGAAGATGTGACCCCGCAGCCGCATGGGCTCGGCGGTGGCCTCCTGGGCGCGCACGGTCAGGCGCCGTGCCTCCTGTCCCGCCAGGGCGCGAGGAATGGCGAACAGCGGCAGGAGCGCCAGCCACGGATCGACGCCGATCAGGATCACGAAGGTGCCGACCAGCGTGATGATCAGGCGGAAATTGACCGCCACGACCTGCAGGCCCTGGGCTAACTGCTGCCGGGAATTGCGGATCAGGCTGATCTTGTCGGCGTGGATCGGCCGGTCAGCGAACTCGATGGTCGGGATGCGCGCGGTCAGCCGCACCAGCTCGCCGTCCAGGTGGACCGTGATCGCCTCGACCATCCGCGGCGAGATCTGGCCATAGATCACGAAGCACAACGAGCCGGCGCCGCTGGTGGCGGCGAGCACCAGGGCGGCGGCCACCGCATGCTGCGGCGGGCCGCTGGAGACGGCCTGCACCACGCCCTTGATCTGGTAGGAACTGACCAGGGCAAAGGCCGCGCCCAGGAACTCGAACCCCATGGCGGTCGTGGCGCGTCCGGGCGCGGCGGCAAAGGCCAGCCGGGTGAAGGCGCCGGCGGCGCGGACCATCTCGCGCAGGGTTTTTAGGCCTTTCATGCCGGCGCCTCCGCCGCCTCGAGGAAGCGCTGCGACTGCAGGGTGAACATCTCGGCGTAGCGGCCGCCCCTGGCCATCAGCTCGTCATGGCTCCCCAGCTCCAGGACCGCGCCATCCTCCAGCACGCAGATCCGGTCGGCGCGGCGCACGGTCGAGAACCGGTGCGAGATCAGCAGCGTCGTGAGCCCGCGGGTCATGTCCAGGAAGCGGTCGTAGAGCTCGGCCTCAGCGCGGATGTCGAGGTTGGCGGTGGGCTCGTCGAGGATCAGCACCGTGGCGCCGGCCTCCACGGCGAAGAGGGCGCGGGCGAGACCGATCCTCTGCCACTCCCCGCCCGACAGGTCCGCGCCGCCGGTGAAATGGCGCGACAGCGGCGTGTCCCAGCCGGCCGGCAGCGCCTGGATGCGCTCCAGCACCCCGGCCTTGGCCGCGGCGCGCTCCAGGGCCGCCTGGTCGCCGGCCATGGCCAGGCCGCCGAAGCCGATGTTGTCGCGGGCCGGCAGGCCGTACTTCAGGAAGTCCTGGAAGATCGCCGCGATGCGCCGCTGCCAATCCTTCGGGTCGACGTCGCGCAGGTCGGCCCCATCCACCCGCACCGCGCCGCTGGTGGGGTCGTAGAGCCGGGCGAGCAGTTTGACGAGGGTGGTCTTGCCCGCGCCGTTCACGCCCACCAGCGCCATGGACTGGCCCGCCGGGATGGTCAGATCGAGGTCCTTCAGCACCGGCGTCGCGGCGCCGGCGTAGGTGAAGCTCACCTTGTCGAAACAGATGTCCCGCGCCGGCGCGTCCGCCGGCAGGGCCGCGAGCGGGGGTCCTTGCGGCGGAGCCGTAAGCCGTTCCAGTTCGAGGATCGCGGGGATCGAGGCCGCGCCATGGGCGATGATGGAGTCCGCCTGCCCGCTCTGGGCCAGCGCACCCAGTCCTGTCGCCGCCCGGAGATAGACCACCATCGCGCCCAGGCTGATCACGCCCGTCGCGGCGTCGTGGGCGAGCAGGACCAGCACCAGCCCGTTCGCCACGGTCACCAGTACGGTCCCGGCCAGGGTCAGCGGAAAGGCCCAACCCTCCGCGGTCTGGCGCTCGGCCAGGCCCGACTGCCACTCCGCGCGCAACCGCCCGACGATCCAGTCCCCGATGCCAAGCAGCCGCACATCCTTCGCCGAGCTCGCCGAAAGGGCCAGGTTGCGGAAATATTCGGCGCGCCGCACCGCGGTCGTTTGCCCGACCACGGCGCTGGTCATCCGGGTGAAGGTCCGCGCCCGGACCACGCCGAACACCAGCAGCACGCCGACCAACAGAACTGCGGCCCACCAGTGATAGCCGATGATCAGGGCGCCGGAGGCGAGCGCGCTGAGCGTGGTGGCGACCCGCACGCTGATCAGCTGGTTGAACGCCACGCCGGGCGTATAGCCGGCGACGCCGATGCCGCCGGTCTGGGAGATCAGGTTGGCGATGGCGGGGTCTTCCAGGTGCGCGATGCCCCAGGGCCGGTTGACCGCCGCCATGGTCCGCTGGCGCAGCCGGGAGTCCAGCCGCCACCCCATGGCGGTGACGATCGCGGCGCGGATCCGCGGCACGATCTGCAACAGCAGCATCAGTCCGCCCCAGGCCGCCAGCGTCTGCACCGTGCGGTGTCCCGCGGGCGAGCCGAACCCGGCATGGATCGTCGCCGGCAGCGACCCCACCAGGGCCCCCAGCGCCACGATCTCCAGCGCCGGCAGGCCCGCGCCGACGATCAGCAGGACTCCGGCGATCGGCGAGCGCCAGCCGCCGGCCGCGATCGCCATGCCGGCGCAACGGACGACAGACCCGTTCCAACCCTGGCGGAGCCGGTTCAGCGGAGATTTCAGAACGGCCCTCCCCGGCGCGCGAACTTGGGCTGCGAGCCTAGCTCGCGCCGGCCCGTCGCCGCAAACGCCCGGAACTCACATCAGATGTGCAGGACCATCCCGTAGGCGTCCAACGAGGCCTCGTGCATGGCCTCGCTCATGGTCGGGTGCGGGAAGACCGCGCCCTGCAGCTCGGCCTCGGTGGCCTCGCAGGTCATGGCGATGACGTAGCCCTGGATCATCTCGGTGACCTCGGCGCCGATCATGTGGGCGCCGATCAGGGCTCCGGTCTTGCCGTCGAACACCGTCTTCACGAAGCCGTCGAGTTCGCCGGACGCGATCGCCTTGCCGTTCACCCGGAACGGGAAGCGCCCGACCTTGGGGTCGAGCCCCTGTTCCTTGGCCTGGGCTTCGGTCAGGCCCACCGAAGCGATCTGCGGCGTCGAGTAGGTGCAGCCGGGGATCGGGCTCTCGATGTTGGTCGGCTTCAACCCCGCGATGTGCTCGACGCAGTGGACGCCCTCGTGGCTGGCCTTGTGGGCGAGCCAGGGCGGGCCGGCCACGTCGCCGATGGCGTAGAGGCCGGGCACGCCGGTCGCGCCATGCTTGTCGGTGACGATGTGGGTCTTCTCGACCTTCACGCCGAGCGCTTCCAGGCCCAGGTCCTCGACGTTGCCGACGATTCCGACCGCGACGATGGCCACGTCGGCCTCCAGGGTCTCGGTCTTGCCACCGGCCTCGATCTCGACGGCGACGCCGGACTTGGTCTTGGAGAGCTTCTTGACGTTGGCTGGAACCCGGAACTTCAGGCCGCGCTTCTCGAAGGCCTTGTGGGCGGCCTTGGAGACCTCCTCGTCCTCCACCGGCAGGATGCGCGGCAGGGCCTCGATCACCGTAACATCCGAGCCCAAGGCCCGGAAGAAGCTGGCGAATTCGATGCCGATGGCGCCGGAGCCGATGACGATCAGGCTCTTGGGCGCGGACTTGGGAACCAGGGCCTCGCGGTAGGTCCAGACCCGTTCGCCGTCCGGCTCCAGCCCGACGGCGGGAATCGTGCGGGCCCGCGCACCGGTGGCCAGGATGACGTTCTTGGCGGTCAGGGTCCGCGAGCCGCCGGCCTTCAAGGCGACGACGACGCTCGGCGCGGGGCTACCCTTGGCGAGCTTGGCGGTCCCCTCGACCACCTCGACCTTGTGCTTCTTCATCAGGAAGGCGACGCCGGCGTTGAGCTGGGCGCTGACCTTGCGCGAACGCTTCACGACCGCGTCGAAGTCGAAGCCGCGCTTTTCGATCTTCAGGCCGTAGTCGGCCAGGTGATCGAGCTGTTCGTAGACCTCGCCGGACTTCAAGAGCGCCTTGGTGGGGATGCAGCCCCAGTTCAGGCAGATGCCGCCCAGCAGCTCGCGCTCCACGATGGCCACCTTCATGCCGAGCTGGCTGGCGCGGATGGCGGTCACGTAGCCGCCGGGGCCCGAGCCGATGATGATCAGGTCGAAGCTGTCAGCCATTACAGCAGCGCCTCGATGGCGCCTTCCAGCGACTGCGGCGTGTCGGTCGGGGCGTAGCGGCCCACGACCTCGCCCTTCCGGTCGACCAGGAACTTGGTGAAGTTCCACTTGATCCCTTCGGAGCCCAGCAGACCCTTCCTGGCCTTCTTCAGATAGGCGTAGAGCGGGTGCGCGGTGGGGCCATTGACGTCGACCTTCCGCATCATCGGGAAGTCGACGTCGAAGGTCAGCGAGCAGAAGCTGGCGATCTCTTCGGCGTCGCCGGGCTCCTGCGCCCCGAACTGATTGCAGGGGAAACCCAGCACCACCAGCCCCCGATCCCTGTACTTGGTGTAGAGCGCCTCCAGGCCCGCGTACTGCGGGGTGAAGCCGCACTTGCTGGCCGTGTTGACGATCAGGACGACCTTGTCCTTCCACTGGGAAAGCGGCGCCGGCTGGCCGTCCAGGGTCTCGGCGGTGAAGTCGTAGATGCTCATCGCGCCCTCAAACAATCATCGTGATCGGGTCTTCGATCAGCGGCTTGAAGGCGGCGAGCCAGCGCGCGCCGATCGCCCCGTCGACCACGCGGTGATCGCAGGTGAGCGTGACGGTCATCACCGTGGCCACCGCCAGCTGGTCGCCGCGCACGATCGCCCGCTTCTCGCCCGCGCCCACCGACAGGATCGCGCCCTGCGGCTCGTTGATGATCGAGGCGAAGGACTTGATGCCGAACATCCCGAGGTTCGAGATCGAGAAGGTGCCGCCCTGGAACTCCTCGGGCTTCAGCTTCTTGGTCCGCGCGCGTTCGGCCAGGTCCTTGGCCTCGGCGGCGATCTGGGCCAGGCCCTTGGTCTCGGCGGCGCGGATGATCGGCGTGATCAGGCCGCCGGGCACGGCAACCGCCATGGCGATGTCGGCGTGGTGGTGCATGGCGATGCCGTCGGGCGTGTAGGAGGCGTTGGCCTCCTTGACCTGCATAAGGGCCACGGCGGCGGCCTTGATCACCATGTCGTTGACGCTGACCTTGCCGCCGGACTTCTCCAGCATGGTGTTGATCTTCGCCCGCGCCGCCAGCAGCGCATCGAGCTCGATGTCGACGGTCAGCGGGAAGTGCGGCACGTCGCGGAAGCTCTCGGTCATCCGCCGGGCGACGGTCTTGCGCATGCCGTCCAGCGGGATGAGGTCGTAGCTGCCGGCCGGGATGCCCTGCTGCTCCAGCGACTGGACCTGGCGGGGCGCTGCGGGCGCTGCTGACGGTTGGCCGCCGGGCGCTGCGGCCGGAGCCTTGGCCTGGCCGGGTTCGGCGTTCTCCACGTCAGCCTTCACGATCCGGCCGTGCGGGCCGGTGCCCTTCAGGCTCGAAAGGTCCAGGCCCTTTTGCTCAGCGATCCGCCGGGCCAGAGGCGAGGCGAAGATACGGCCGCCGTCAGTCTTGGAAGCCGGGGCTTGCGGTTTCGAAACCTCACCCGCCTGCGGGGGAGGTGTCACCGGAGGTGACGGAGGGGGCGTTGGGGCCGTGCTCTGAGCGGGCGGCAGCGCCCCCTCCACCGCTTCGCGGTCCCCCTCCCCCGAAGTCTTCGCTTCGGTGGAGGTTTTAGGCGCCGGCGCGGCGCTACCTGCGTCGTCGCCCGAGAGCCTGGCGATGGGCGCGTTGACCTTCACGCCTTCCGTCCCCTCCGGAACCAGAATCTCCTCGATCTGGCCCTCGTCGACGGCTTCGACCTCCATGGTGGCCTTGTCGGTCTCGATCTCGGCGATCACGTCGCCGGACTTCACCGTGTCGCCCTTCTTCACGTGCCATTTCGCGAGGGTGCCCTCCTCCATGGTGGGCGACAGGGCGGGCATGAGGATGTCGATCGGCATGCGTCAGGCGCTCGGCTGGGTTTCGACAAAGACCGCGGGCATCCAGCGGTCGGCCCGCCGCGCAACGCGCTCGCCGGGTGTCTCGTCATCGTAGATCATCGGCGTGGGCGTGCGGCCCTGGAAGCCCGGCAGGTCGACGCCGGCGACGTTCAGGACCGCGGTGAGCCGCCCTTCGGCCTCCATGGTCGCGGCGACATAGACCCCGCATTCCGCACAGAGCAGGAAGTCTGTAATCCCCAGGCCGAACCGATAGCGGTTGGCCGAGCCCGGCGCGGCCTCGATGTGCAGCAGGCCTTGCGGATCGCTGGTGGTCAGCGCCCCATGCCGGCGGCAGAAGCTGCATTGGCAGGCCCGCAGCGGCAGGTCTTCGGCCCGCAGCGCGGTCGTCAGTTCCACGCGGATAGCCCCGCAATGGCAGCGCCCGGCCAACTCCGTCATGCGGGCTCCTTGGAGAGATGGGCCAGGCCGTGGGCGTTGGCTTCCCAGTTCTGGCCGTCGAAGGCCTCGATCCGCAGATCCAGGCCTTCGGTCGTATCCAGACAGCGGGCGTTGACGCTCCAGCCGTCGGGGTTGGAGCGCGGCCGGTAGAAGCTCTTGATCCCGCAGTCGGCGCAGAACAGGTGCTTCGCCACCCGGGTGTTGAAGGTGTACTCGGCCAGCCGTTCCGCGCCCTTGGTGATCCGGAAGCGGCTCTCCGGCACGATGATATGCACGAAGCCGGTCTTGGCGCACATGGAGCAGTTGCAGCTTTGCGCCTCGACCACCTGCGGCAAGGCGGCTTCGAAGCGCACGCCGCCGCAATGGCAGCCGCCGGCGCGCCAGGTGAGCGGGCTTTCCCGGCCTTCGCCGGAAGACGAAAAGGAGGCGCTCATTTGTAGCTGACCGCCTTGGCCGCCTGCACGATCTTGTCGACCGAGGGCAGCGACAGCGCCTCCAGGTTGGCGGCGTAGGGCAGCGGCACGTCTTCCTGGTGAACGCGGGCCGGCGGGGCGTCGAGGTAGTCGAAGGCGAGCTCGGTGACCCTGGCGCAGACCTCGGCGCCGACGCCCATCGGGCCCCAGCCCTCCTCGACGGTCACCAGGCGGTTGGTCTTCTTGACGCTGTCGACCACGGTGTCGATGTCCATCGGGCGGATCGTGCGCAGGTCGACGACCTCGGCCTCGATGCCTTCTTTGGCCAGTTCCTCGGCGGCCTGCAGGCAGAAGCCGACCATCCGCGAATAGGAAACGAGCGTGACGCCGGCGCCTTCGCGCCTGACCTTGGCCT
>Ga0209166_10000446_pt1 | contig 46348 bp, 44 predicted proteins | sample Coa_R1_3_FD_187151 | JGI IMG/M metagenome (GOLD analysis project Ga0209166, IMG submission 187151) | Surface soil microbial communities from Centralia Pennsylvania, which are recovering from an underground coalmine fire - Coalmine... | ecosystem: Environmental > Terrestrial > Soil >...
CTAGCGGATCTGCATAAAATAATACGGGTCGGCCGGGATACAGACAATTCCTGGTTCGTTCCGGAATTCCAGAATGCGCTGTATCACCAATCATTGTTACCAAACATTGTGCGGGGGGCCGCTCAACGTGTGGACGTAAGGGCTGTGCGAGTTCAGATGTGGCGAACCGTCCCACGAAGTATGAGTTCCGTCGGGAGAATGCGATGGCTAAAAGGCATTTGCGGATGATGGAGTCGCTCGAGAAGCATCTTCATGCAGGCGCGGCCAATTTCCTCCTTGTAGACGCGGACGGTGGAGAGCGGAGGGTCCATTAACACGGCTTCTTCGCGGTCGTCGAAGCCAACCAGGCTGACTTGCTCGGGGACTTTAACTCCGTGTTGGCGCAACGAGCGCCAGAGACCATAGGCGATCTCATCGTTACCGGCGACGATGGCCGTGGGCAACGGCTTGCGAGACAGAACTTCGCGCGCGCTCTTCTGGCCGAAATCGACGAAACCCTGCGTGTTTTTGGCTACGATGAGGACGGACTTGAGTTTCTTCTCGCGCATCGCGTTCCGATAGCCCTCAAAGCGGCGCTGAATCCAGGGAAACGAAATGTCGCCGGTGAAGGCAACAAAGCGGTGGCCTTCGCCAATCAGATGGCGAGTGGCCTGGAGCGCTCCATTGAAGTCGTCGAAGCCTACCTGATCGTATTGATGCTCGCCGTCTACTCCAACTAAATTGTTGCTGAAGGCCACGAAGGGCATGGAAATGGACTCGATTCTGCGCAGGAGATTCGGATATACGGTGCCTGCCAGGATCACTCCGTCGATCAAGCCTTGCTCCTGGAGGACGGGAGGCAGGTCGATCTTCTCAGGAGGAGTTCGCGGCGCGTAATGCAGGGCGGCGAAGAGCACGTGTTGTTTCAGTCCGCTGGCGCACGACTCCACGCCCTGCAAAATGCGCGCGTGAAAGGGATGCAGAAAGTCGCGGTTGCTCAGGAGAAAGCAGACAATTTCCGAGCGGCGCTTGAGAATTCTCCGCGCTTGGGCGTTGGGGCGGAATTCAAGACGCCGTATGGCTTCGAGAACGCGCGTGCGCGTTTTCTGGCTGACGTGAGAACTGGAATTCAGCACGCGGGAAATGGTTCCGACACCAACACCCGCGGCGCGGGCAACGTCCCGAATAGTTTTTTGGCGTGGAACTGCTTCCATAGCGATTTGCACCTTATTCCAGCGACGTCCGCGATCCCGCGGAGGAGCGCAAAGGGCAGCGTGATTGCACAAGTTTAGCACATCGCCGCAAGCCGGAACTTCGATGCCGCGGCTCTGATTGTATAACGCCGCTGCTGGTGGCATCGTCTCAGGCGTGCGCAGGTGCGCTTGCGGTAGGCGACCTCGGGAGCGTGCCAGTCCTGTAACGCGTACGCTCAGGCTTCTTCTGTAAGCCTATTAAATTGTGTTGATTATGGAAAGTAAAGCGCGCGGCGGGATGGCAGCGATTGGCCACCGAGGGCGGAGAGAGTGCCGGCTCCGGTGATTCGGCAGAGAAACAGAGGCGGCGTGCAGGGAGAAACCACCAGCTTTACGCGCGGGTCATCGTGATCCGCAGAATAATCGGTCGAGACGGGATTGTAGGCTGCGGGCGACCACGACGGGAATGGAGATAGAGCAGATTCGATTTTTGAGTTTGTGGCTTGACATAGGCGTTCTCCTCGCATAACGTTTGGAACCAGTTCCAGAGCTATTGCCACTGTTTGAAAATCGGAATCGTGGACGATTCGAAATCGCGTGGGGGTGACGTGATGCAATTTCCATTGACGGGACCTTCCTTGTTTTCCAGAGCATGCCGGAAACTCAGTACGAGGAGCCGAACGCTGAATCGTTTGGCGGGCTGCGGTTTCTTTTTCCATATGGGCTTAGTTTTGCTGTCGTTGGCGGTTGTGGCGGGACTTTCCTCGCCATTGGCCGGACAGGCGGTAAACGGGAATCTGTTGGGAACGATTACGGACGCCAGCGGCGCACTGGTAGCGGGCGCGAAGGTAACGATCACGGAGACGCGCGAAAATGTCAGCCGCTCCGCTACGACGAACGAGAGCGGGTTTTATTCTTTCCCAGACGTGCCGCCGGGCGTGTACAAGGTGACGGTAGAAAAGCAAGGCTTCAAGACCGTGGTGCGAAACGACGTCGAAGTCTCCGTGAGCACTACAGTTCACGTGGACCTCACGTTGGCCCCGGGCTCCGTCAGCGAAACGATCACAGTGGAGATAACTCTTCCGCCTCTCCAGACCGATAGCGCCCAGACCGGAGCGGAGCTCGGCGCTACTCAGGCGGAGGACCTGCCCGTAGGTAGCGGGCGTAACTTCCAAAATCTCGTGAACCTGGTTCCGGGGGCGACGCGTGCCGCCTTCAACCATTCAGTTTTCTTTAATCCGCAGGACAGCCTCAACAACGAGGTGAACGGTACCTCGAGTATGAGCAATAACTTTCAAATCGAAGGCGTGAACGACAACGAACGGACAGGACTCTTGCAGGTCTACGTTCCGCCGATTGAGGCAATCCAGGAAGTGCAGGTCATTACGAGCAATTATGATGCGGAACAGGGAACTGCCCTGGGGGCGGTGGTCAACGTCATCTACAAGTCCGGCACGAACAATTTTCACGGCGCTCTGTATGATTTCTACAACGGCAGCGCGCTAAATGCGAAGGGCTTTTTTGATCGCGGCCCCAACGGCACGCCATTCCAGAAGCCGCATTCCGTTTACGACTACTGGGGCGGAAATCTTGGCGGCCCGATTTTCAAGGGTAAGACGTTCTTTTTCGTTGACTACCTGAGAACTACCAACCACTCCGCGCAATTTCAGCGGCTAAGTGTGCCCACCGCGGCAGAGCGCAATGGGGATTTTAGCGACCCGGTTCTCAGCAATATTTTCAATCCTTTCTCTGGGGATACGACGGACTGCCTTCCCGGTGGAAATTCGAAGCTCTGCGGCACGGGCCGCACACAGTTCGTTGCTTCTTCCACTCCCGGCGCGGCTACGGTGGCAGGTCCCAACGGAACGACCGTGGATGCTTACAATCCGGCGTGCAAGAATGGAGCGGGCTGCCCAAACATTATTCCCATAGCCTTGCTTGACCCCATTGCGGCAAAGATAATGGCCCTGGTTCCTTTGCCGAACAACAACCAGAATTTAACGACAACGCAAAAATACGCGCAGAATTTCCTCGAGAGCACGCCGTTTAGTCAGGACAACAACTCGTTCGACGTAAAAATCGACCACTATCAGGGCAAGAACGACCACTTTTCGGGTCACCTCGGGTATATGAACCCCATCACGTTCCAGGGGCCTGCCTATGGTCTCGCTGGCGGGCCGGTTGGAGGCGGGTTCCAGGGAAATGGAACAGACAAAACGTTTTCAGCGGCTGTTAATTGGGATCACATTTTCTCGCCGTCCTTCGTTGTGCAGAACCGCATCGGGCTCAACCGCTACCGGAATACGGCCCAGCAGAATGATTACGGCTCCAACGCTTCGACTACGCTCGGAATTCCCGGTGTGAACGTCGGAGCATTTGAGAGCGGATTGACCGGCGTTTCGATTGACGCCACGATTTCTAATCCGATGGTTGGTTACTCGCCAAGTCTGCCGTGGGTACGAGCCGAGACTGATTTGGACGTTGTCAGCAACTGGAACAAAGTAATCGGCACGCACACGATCAAATGGGGAGGGAACTTGATTCGATTGCGTGACGACCTGCTGCAGGAACAAACGTTTAGCCCACGCGGTCTCTGGCACTTCGGGTCAAGCCAAACTGGATTGAACGCCACAGGCGCGCCGAAGGTGGGATTTGCGAATAATTTCGCGAGCTTCTTCTTGGGTGATCCTAGCCAGGTAGGTCGCGACCTCGCTGTGGTCTTTCCCGCTTATCGCGAATGGCAGGTTTTCGCCTACGTGAATGACAAGTGGCAGGTCAAACCAAAGTTGACTGTGAATCTCGGTCTGCGCTGGGAATTCTATCCTCCTGGAACACCACATTTCCCTGGTGGCTTCTCCAACTATGATCCAACGACCAACAACCTGGTCGTAGCCGGAGTTGGCGGCAATCCCTTGGACTTGGGAATGCAGAAGAATTACAAGGACTTTGCTCCACGGATAGGCGTGGCGTATCAGTTCACGAGCAAGGATGTTGTACGCGCTGGATACGGGATCAGTTACGAGCCCTTCGCGGATAACACCTATGCCTTTGACTTCCCTGTGAAGCAGAACAATGCCTTCAACAACGTGTCGGGTTTCGGACCAGCCGTTCTTTCGGACGGAACAGCAGCGACTTTTGCAAAGGGATTCCCGGCGCCGTTGGTAGCGACTATTCCTTCTAACGGCGTTATTGCGGCCAATACGCCGCTGCTCATCAACCAGTCCTATGACGTGATAAACCTCCACTATCGCGACCCCTACATCCAGTCCTGGAACCTCACCTATGAGCGGGCTCTGCCGGCTAAGTTCACCGTTGATGTGTCGTACGTCGGCAACCGAGGCGTGCGCGCTCCCATCCAGTACGACCTGAACGCAGTTTCGGACCCCACGAAGTTTGACTTGGGATCCGCGGGTCAGCCGCTCATCGGTTTCTGCGTTACCGGAACGACTACTTGCCGCACCGCTTCGACGACCGAGCGCTTCGCGGGTGCGAGCTCCGACTACAACGCACTTCAGATAAAGTTCGACCGTAAGATCTCCAGCGGATTCATTCTCACGACGTCCTATACGTATGGCAAGGCCCTGGGCTTCATCGAAGAAAACGGCGAGAATTCCAATGGAATCGATTACTACATTAATTTCCGCAGGAATTATGCGCGATCAGACTTCGACCGCACCCACATGTTCGTGCAGAGCTATATCTGGGATCTTCCCTTTGGCAAAGGGCAACGGTGGCTGCGTGGCGGCGGGCCGCTGAACACGGTTCTCGGCGGGTGGCGGTTCAGCAACATCGTCACTTTCATGACCGGAACGCCCTTCAATTTCGGCTGCAACTGCCACACGCTCAACACTCCCGGAAACCACCAGTCTCCCTGGCTGACCGGTCCCATCGCCGAGCCGAAGGGTGTTGATACGCAGCTGTGGTTCGATACCTCTGTGTTTCAAGATCCTTTTGCAGCGAACAACAACACCGTTACGTTTGGCAACGTTGGCCGCTACATCCTTTCAGGTCCGAACTTCTTCAATTTGGACTCCTCGTTGGCGAAGGTCTTCCGGCTCACGGAACGATTTAACTTCGAGTTCCGTACGGATTGGTTCAGCGCGACGAATATGCCGCAATTTAACAATCCCGACGTTACCTTGGGAGACGCGAACTTCGGGCACGTGACCGGCGCCGGCGGCGCACGCAGCATCTTTTTCGGAGGCCGACTCATCTTCTGAGGCGATCCAGCTTGCCTTTGAAGAGGGCAGCCACATTTCGGCGCCAAGCAACCAGTCTGCAACCTGCGCGAATCAATCGAAGCAGCGCCTGTGGGGTGAAGACATGCAGTATCGAATAGAGCGCCGCCAGTTTCTCCAAGGCATGGGTGCGGTTGCGGCCGTCGCCGCGGCCGGGACAGCGATTCCGCCTGAGGCGGCCTGGGCTGCGTCACGGCTGTATCCGCCGATGGATTTGTCGCACTTCGATACGCCGATTGCTCCGGCGCCGTTCGAAATGCACGTTGGATATGCGGCGATAACTTGGGGCGGAAACGATCGCCAGGCGATCGAAGATATCGCCGCCGTCGGATATACGGGGATTCAACTGCGCGCGAACTGCATTCCAGAATTCGGCAGCGGCGCGGCGGTACGCGAAGAGCTGGAAAAGCATCACCTGAAGATGATTGCGCTTTCGAGCGGGGACCTCGGCGTTGATCCCGCGACGGAGCAGGACGAACTGGCGAAGCACGTGGCCAACGCGAAGTTTTTACGCGATGCGGGCGGACTCTACCTCCAAATCATCGACTCGAAGCCAAAAAACCGCGAGGTGACGCCGGCGGACTACAAGCGCCTCGGCCAGTTGCTCACGGAACTTGGCAAGCGCGTCGCCGACGTGGGGGTACAGCTCGGGTTCCACAATCACATGGGTGCGATGGGACAAACGCCGGAAGGCGTGGAGCAAATCCTGGCAGCAGCGGACCCGCGCTATGCGAAGCTCGAACTGGACATCGCGCACTATTTTCAAGGCGGTGGCGATCCGGCGAAGGCCGTTGAAAAGTATGCCGACCGGCTGCTGTTCCTGCACTTGAAGGACGTTGAAAAGCTTCCCGAGACGAGCGGTTCCAAACGTGCGTACGGTTTTGTTGAGCTCGGCCGCGGGCAGGTCGACGTCCCTGCGGTGCTGGCGGCACTTCGCAAAGTAAATTTCCGCGGATGGGGAATCGTCGAGTTGGATGGAGAGTTGGATAAGTCGCGGACGCCCAAAGAGTCGGCGATTATCAGTAAGAAGTACGTTGAAGAGAAGCTGGGACTCACCGTATGAGTTCGCCATTCCGCATCGCCGTGATCAACGACGAACTTGGCCAGGACTTCGGCCGTGCATGCGAGGTGATTGCCCACGAATTCGGCCTCGAATGGATCGAATTGCGCGGGATGTGGAACAAGAATCTTCTGAAGCTGGACGCAGCGGAGGTGGGCGAGGCCCGGCGCGTCCTGGAAAAGTACAAACTGCGCGTGACGGATATCGCCAGCCCGCTCTTCAAGGTGGATTGGCCGGGAGCGCCGAAGTCGAAATTCAGTCCGAAGCGCGATCAATTCAACGCCGACTTTACATTTGAGCAGCAGGACGAAGTGCTGGCGCGAAGCATCGAGCTGGCAAAAGCGTTCCACACCGACCGCGTGCGGTGCTTTGATTTCTGGCGACTCGATGATCCGGCGCCGTACCGTGCAGCGATCGATCAAAAGCTGACCGATGCAGCCAGCAAAGCCGGGAAGGAAGGGATGCTTCTCGTCCTAGAAAATGAGATGACCTGTAACACCGCGACGGGCGCAGAAGCGGCCCAGGTGTTGAGCCAAGTTAAGTCTCCTCATTTAATGCTGAACTGGGATCCGGGAAACGCCGCAGAACGAGGCGAAATACCGTATCCAAACGGCTACGACTTGTTGCCAAAGGAACGCATCGGTCATTGCCACTGCAAAGACGCGGCGAAAAAGGCGAGCGGCGAAGGATACCAGTGGGCCGCGATGGGACGAGGAATGATTGACTGGACCGGGCAGTTTGCGGCGCTGAAGCGTGACGGATATCGCTTCGCGGTCAGCTTGGAAACACACTGGCGAGGCGCGGGGACGCCGGAAGAATCCACGCGGCAAAGCTGGGCCGGAATGAAAGAAGAACTGCAAAAAGCTGGAGCGCTTTAAAGGGCGCGGAAAGCGTGGGCGCGAAACGTCGGTTGTCAGTGGTCGTGTAGCGGCCGGGGTTTGCGGAAGGATTGTCGAACTTCGGGAAGAAGAAATTCGAGAAGAAATGGTTCCGGGACCTGGACTCGAACCAGGACTCTCAGCTCCAAAGGCTGATGTGCTACCAATTGCACTATCCCGGAACCGTTTGAAAAATCACTGCATTACGGAACTCGATGCTGCAACTTGGTGCACGCCTGTCCCCGTTTTGTCCCCGTCTTTTTCGAGGAACGTGGCCAGCTTCTGACCGGCATCGAGCACATCTTTCTCCGACGAAATGTTGTAGCGGTCGAAGACGCTGCGTGAGAGATGCCCGCTGACTTTCATGGCCACTTTTTCAGGGACGCCGGCGCGAACCAGGTTGCGAACCGTCGAGCGTCGTAGATCATGATACAACAGGCCGCGATAAACCGTCTTCACCCTCGGCTTCGCGTTTCGCCGATCAGCGCGCGCTTTCAGGTACAGGACTTCTCCGTTGGCATCGGTCGCTGGCTCCATTCTGCCAAAGCCGAGCTTGATGCAGCGAGACTGCCAGGCCTTGCGGAACGAGCCAATTTGCATTGCGCGGCCGCGGCGATCGAGGCGGAAGCATACGTAGGGGCAACCGTCCTGCCGGCGCGCGTGTTGCCCAATGAGAAGCCCGGCGAGCTGCCGCACGATCGGGATGACGCGGCCTTGGTCGTTCTTCGTTTCACCAGCTCGCAGAGTGATCGTGTTGTGCAGGAAGTCGACTTGTTCCCAACGAAGATTGCGGACTTCCGAAAGCCGCATGCCGGTGTAGTAGCCGAGCGCAAGCGGCAAGCGCAGATAATCGGGCAGAGCCGCAAAGAGCTTCTCGTACTGCTCGCGCTCGAAGAATCCGGACCGCGGCGCCGCCTCTTTGAGCATCGGGAAATACGGCACAGCATTGAGCCGGCCGTCCTCGATCGCCAGATTAAACATTCTGCGCAGCGCTGACACGCTGCGATTGATAGAGCCGTTGCTCAATCTCTTTTTCTGCCGGTCCGCCTGGAATTGGCGAACGATGTCGGCGTCGATCTGTGAGGCCTTGAATCCGTAGAAGAAATCATCGAGGCGCTTCACTGCATCGAGATACAGATTGCCCTCTCCGTCTCGATGTAGCGATTTCCTTTTGTTGGTCTCGTAGTCGAGGAAGTAGGCGTCGCGAAGATCTTCGTAGCGAACGTTGCGAGCGTCGATGTGCGTGCCCGTTTCGACCTCGGCGAGCTTCCGCTTGAGGAATTTCCCCGCACGTTTTTCGTCGGTCTCCTCGGTGCTGACGCGAACCTGCCGACCGTGGCTGTAATACTGCGCCCACCAGATTTGTCCGCGGAGGAAAAGTCGGCCGGTTCCGCGTTCACGCTTAGCGTTTTCCATGTGCCCCTCCCGACCGTTTGCCGCGGCGCTTCGCCTTTCGTCCGCGGCCTTTCCTGTAGATCTCGCCCTTCACCGCGCGTAGCCGCGCCAGGTCTTCTTGATTCCACAGCCGGACGGCTTTGCCGGCGACGAGCTGCACGTCAGGAGCTTTGAGCTTTCCGGATGCAATCCAGGCCTGCAGCGTTGCGCGGCTGATGCCGACGGCGCGTGCGGCTTCTTCTGTTGTGCACGATTTCATGGCTGGCATTCTCCTTCAAGTGCTAGACACCTGTCAAGTATTAGTGATAGCATTCGGCGTATGGCTAAAGCACAGCGGCAAATCATCTCGCACATCCCGCACAAGGGTAGGACCGGCGAACAGTGGGGCCTCGCGATCGGCCGTGAGCTGATGGAAATGTGGATGGCCAAACTATCAAAGCGGGAGCGCGACGCACTGCCCCGCGACCCGCAAGGACTACTGATTATCGACAAGGTGTCATCGCAGCTTTCCGCTAAGCTGGATGAGATTGTCTTGGACCAGGCGATAGCCCTCGGTTGGAGAATCGGATTGAGCTTGCTGGTGCAGTGGCGGTTCAGTGAGTGGGACCATGAAAAGCACGGCCCCGAGAAATTCGAGAAGCTCGGCCGAGCGTTCGCTCGATCCGCGCGCGTTCTCCAGCGTCGCGAACTTCCACCGATCAAAGACCCCGACCAATGGCTCGTGAAAAAGGAAACTGTGGAGGAGCTCCGCGTTGTGCTCGAAAGGCTACGCGCTTCCTTTGCGCTTCGACGCAGTACGCCTGTCCCGGCTGAAGCGCACGATCTATTTTCGTCGACGGTCCGCGAATCAGCCAACTTGTTTCCTCACCTTGCTGCCAACCTGGAACGCTGGCAAGCCTTCCACGGAAGCAATCCGGAAGAGCTGGTGCCGCTCACTGTCAGCAGTCGGCCTAAACCGGGCGCTCTCTATGACAGCTTTTTGAGCTGGTGCACCGGATGGGACGCCGAATCCTTACGTCAAGCGATATCACGACTCGGTAACGCGAAACTGTAAGCGAAAGCACCCTTCCTACTTACAGCGTCGAGGGAAGTCCCTGACCTACCCTTTGCGGCATGGAACTGCGCCGCGTCCGAAATTTCCTAGGGTTGAGTCAGGTCCTGGTTTCGGTTGCTACTGGTGTCAGCGTGTACCGGATCTCGGGCGCTGAGAACGGCCGGCTCGATCTGAATGACACCGAGCGGCGCGCGCTCGAGCAGTTCTACAAGCAAAAGCTGAAGATTCTCAACGATCTCTCACGGCCGACCGACTCGGCCACCAGGCCGGGGAACCAGGGATCCCCGGCTCTCGCCTCACGACAAATCCAAGATTCCGGTGGTGAGAAATGACGGACGGCACGCCGCGGCTTTACGACATCCCGGGCATCGTCACCTACCTGCAGAGCGTCGGAGCGACCGCGGCTACGGCAACGTTCGTGCGCGGACTCATCAACTCTGGCCAGCTCCCTCACCTAAAAGTCGGCAAATCGTTTTACGTGTCGAAGGCCTCCATCGATGCGTGGCTCGCGAAATCAGAGCGGAGGGCCCGCGGGTGAGCGTGAAGATCACAAATTGGAATCCGATCGCCGGCAAGCACACGCTGCGCGCGTTTTTCTCCGTCGAGCTGTCTTCTGGCCTCGTGATTCACAGGTGCACGCTCCACGAGCGCGACGCGCAGCGTTGGATTTCGGTGCCGGGTTTGAAGGATGGCGGAACCTTCAAGTCCTTTGTGGAATTCACCTCACGCCAGGTCGCTGACAACTTCCGCCGCCAAGTCTTGCGCGCGATCGAGGAGCAACACCTCGCATGACGACGTCCGCGAACTACGAACACGAACGCGGGTTGCTATCAGCGATCATTCAAGGCGTCGACGCAACTGTGGCGTTTCAGCAGCTCACGGCGAAGGATTTTTTCCACACCCTGAATCGGCGTTTCTTCGCTTGCCTGAAGAACATGGTGGAAGCCGGCGAACCCCTACTTCTGCCGACAATCCAAGAGAAAATGAAGCTCGACGGCGAAGAAGCCGCGCGCCTGGCGGACCTGCTTGACCCTCTTTTGCTTGTACGCAAGGAGTCCGATATCGCTGGCTACATCGCGGCCATTCGGCGCGATTCGAAGATGCGCGACGTGCGCCGGCTTTGCGGCAAGGTCGTCGAAGCCAACGGCGATGCAACCGGCCTCATTCTCGACCTGCAGGGCAAAGCCGCGGATTACATCGCTGCACTCCAAGAGAACACTGAAGCGCCAGGCGTTTTGGCCTCGACCATCAAGCCACAAGTCGTCGAATGGTTTTGGCCAGCGCGGATTCCGCTCGGAAAGATCACGGTGATCGACGGAGATCCGGACCGCGGAAAAAGCCTGCTGACTACGGATCTCATTGGGCGGTGCACGTCCGGCGAGCCAATGCCCGACGGAGCCATCGGCACCATGGGCGGAGCCGTGTTGCTCAATGCCGAAGACGACGAGGCTGACACGATTGTTCCGCGCCTCCTCGCCGCCGGCGCCGACGTGAAGCGCGTGAGGATCCTGAAAACCTTGCGCACGCGAGACGGTGAGCGGCAAATAGAACTCCCCGCCGATATCCCTGCGATTCGCGAAGCCGCGCTGAGTGTTGGGGCCGTATTTATCGTAGTTGACCCTCTAATGGCTTTTTTGCCCGACAGAACAAACTCGTGGCGCGACCAGGACATCCGGCGAGCCCTTGCTCCGCTCGCGAAGTTTGCTGCCGAGCTGCGGGTCGCGGTCGTCATCGTCCGCCACCTGAATAAATCTACGTCCGACGGCAACCCGCTTTACCGCGGCGGCGGAAGCATCGGCATCATCGGCGCGGCTCGGGCAGGCCTCGTTGTCGGCGAGGATCCGGACGACCAAACCGGCGAAACCAGAATTTTGGCGGTGAGCAAGTCGAACCTGTCGAGAAAAGCTGCGTCGCTGCGCTATCGGATTACGCCCTTTGCAAGCTCGGTTGTGGTGACTTGGCTCGGCGAGTCGGAGCATCGCGCATCAACGCTGCTTACGTCGCCCGAAGGTGAACAGCGTAGCGCCGTCGACGAATGCCGACGGTTTATCGAAGGGCATCTTGCGGACGGCGCGCGGCCAGGGGCGGAGGTAATCAAAGCCGCGCGAGCCGCGGGATTCTCGGAGCGCAACATCGACCGCGCAAAGGTTCGAGCCCACGTCGAAACCTACCGCACTGGATTCGGGAAAGACGGTCAGTGGATGTGGAATTTGCCAGAAAAGGGCCTCTCCATCTAAAACCATGGCGCTCTATGGGAAAAGGGGTATCAGGAACACCTTATAAGTTCTTATGTATGTATATCTTACACATAGAGCGCCAATAGAGCGCCAAACACCCCATAGAGCGCCAAGCTTTTTAGTTGGCGCCCTATGGCGAGACGCGCTACACGGTCGTAAAAGTGAGACACCGAAATCGAGTACTGGAACGAATCAGGGCTGGCCATGGAAAAGTCAGGGACAAAACAGGGACAGTGGCTCGCAGGCTATTGAAGATGAGTCGCTTAGCTACGTCCGTCAGTTGCGCGAACCGATGTTCTACCAGGTGATCCAAGATGCAGGATGAAGGCGATAACCCAACAAGGGCACGCAAAAACTCACAGAAAAGCGGCTTTTGGGCTGCGAAGAACGCGCTTCGCCGTTTCGGGACCAACGTCATCGATCGTCGCACGAGCGTCGGCAAGGTCCTCGACGAACTGCGCGAAGACTTGGTGCGCGATCTTGGTGGACCGGAAGCTGTTAGTCGACAGCAGCAAGTGTTGGTTGACCTTGCGCTGCGCACGCACCTGCTTTTGGAAAGCCTCGATGCGTATATTTTCACATTGAACTCGCCGGTCAACAAACGGAAACGCCAGCTCTATCCCGTCGTCCGCGAGCGACAATCTCTAGCCGATTCACTCGCGCGATACATGACGCAGCTCGGGCTCCAAAAGCGCCTTCCACCAGTGAAGAGTCTGCCCGAGTTCCTGGCAGAGAGATCCGCGCCGGCGCCGTCGGCGGACGAAGAAGATGTGCCAGCGGCCAAAGAGTCAGGGATTGCAGACGTCTGCAAAAAGGCGGAGGAGGAACACCTTGAACGGGAAACGTAAGGGCAGCCGCAACGAACACCGCACAATGCGCCTTCTCGAAGCGAGCGGTTACGCGTGCACTCGCGCCGCGGCATCGCTCGGCGCGTTCGACGTTGTAGGCGTTGGCTCGACCGACGTCGTCCTGGTGCAGGTGAAGAGCAACGAATGGCCGCGATCCGATGAGATGGAGACGCTCAAGTTGTTTCGCTGTCCACCAAACGCTCGAAAGCTGATTCACCGCTGGCGCGATCGCGTGCGGACGCCGGACGTTCGGGAGATACCGTGAACATCATCGAGGCAATGCAGGCGCACGAGCTGTTCGGCCCAACGTTCCGTAAGCGGATGCTCCGGAAGGATAGCTGGCGCGCATGGCGCGCGTTCCTGGCGGGCTTAATGGCTTTGCCGATGGACGAAGAGGCTGTGGAGATATTCCGGCGTCACAGCGGGCGCCCTGTGCCCACCGAGCCGTTCCAGGAAGCGTTCTGCATCGTAGGGCGCCGCGGCGGCAAGTCGTTGATTGCCGCGCTCGTCGCGACCTACTTGGCGGCCTTCAAGAACTACGACGACGTTCTGACGCCCGGCGAAGTCGGCGTTTTGATGGTGCTGGCCGCCGATCGGAACCAGGCAAAAGTGATCTTCGGATACATCAAAGCCTTTTTCCAGGTGCCGATGCTGCGGGGGATGGTGTCGGCCGAGTTGAAGGAGACACTGGAACTCAAGAATCGCGTGCGGGTAGAGATCCACACCTGCAGCTATCGAACGACGCGCGGCTTCACGCTCATCGGTGTCATTGCGGACGAACTGGCGTTCTGGCGCAGCGATGAAACGTCTGCGAATCCCGCGGGGCAGGTTCTGGCTGCGCTTCGTCCGGGCTTGTCGACGACGGGCGGCTTGCTGCTGGGTATCTCGTCACCGTACAGTAAATCCGGCGCCCTCTATGAAGCCTTTCGCGAACACTATGCAAAGCCGGACTCGCCTGTCCTGATCTGGAAAGCGACTTCCCGCGAAATGAATCCGACGCTCAGTGAGAAAGTCGTCGAAGCGGCGCTCTTGCGCGATCGTGCGGCAGCTTCGGCCGAATACTTGGCACAGTTCCGCGATGACATCAGCGGTTTTTTGTCTATGGAAGAGATCGATCGCGTCACGGTGCGCGGCCGGACGCTGTTGCCGCGAGTTGACGGACAGACGTATCGGGCGTTCTGCGATCCATCGGGCGGGCGAAACGATTCGATGGTGTTGGCGATCGCGCACGGAGAGAAAGACCGCGCCATCTTAGACCTGGTACGCGAAGTACGCGCGCCGTTTTCGCCAAAGGTAGCAGTGGGAGAGTTCTGCGAGCTGCTCAAGGCGTACCGCGTTTCCGAGGTGCATGGCGACCGTTACAGCGCCGAGTGGGTGCGCGAAGCATTCGAATCTTGCCGCGTCAGATACATCGCGTCAGAGAGAAACCGCTCGGAGATCTATCTCGAATTCCTGCCGGCACTCGCGTCCGGACAAATTGAACTGCTTGACCTCGACCGACTCAAGAACCAGCTTTCCGAACTGGAGAGGCGCACCGGGCCCGGGCGAGATTCAGTCGATCATCCTGTCGGCGGTGCCGATGATGTGGCCAACGCGGCCGCTGGCGCACTGGTATTGGCGCTGCCATCCGTGCGCGGCACGATGGGCGTCGTCGAGTACTTGAAAGGCGTTGCGGCCGGTGTCTACGCGCTGCCCGGGCAGCAGAATCCTGCGTCGATGAAGGCGACGAGCGCGAAGCTCGCGAAGGATGGCGAAGCGCGGGAGGACGATGGGGCATGCCCACGGTGCAAGGAGACGACCTGCATCGTGAAAATCGGTGCACGATTGCACTGCAATTCCTGCGGACTCGATTTCGGACCTAAGCCCGACGTCGCGGTCTTTACGCGGAAGAACCTGTGATGAGTCTTTGGTCATCGCGGGCTTTTAATAGCTTCTGCACTTTGAAATCGTAGGCGACGCTGCGAATCATGGAACGACGACCAATGACAGTCGCGGAAGCCGGGCGAAAGGGTGCGATTAAATTGAACCGTTCGCGCACCAAAGCCGAACGCTCGGCGAGCGCCCGTCACGCGGTTAATGCTCGTTGGGAACGGATTCGCGCGGAAGGAATCGGCCGAAAGAAGGCGCCACAATGAAGCGTCGCGACAAAATTCTAAAGTGCGCGAGTTGCAACCAGGAGTTCCTGTTTGCTGTGGGCGAGCAAGAATTTTTTGCAAATCACGGCTATCAAGAACCCAAGCATTGCAAAAGCTGTATCGCGATGCGAGCAGGTCATCCGGAACCCGAGAAGACGACGATCATCTGTGATGATTGCGGGAAGGAAGATACTGTGCCCTTCCGGCCACTGCTAGGGCGTCCGGTTTTTTGTCGTGATTGTTTTAGGATACGTCGCGCGGAAAGCGCGGCCTGAGATTTTTCGAGAGGAGAAACAAACCATGCCAGCATCGGTACAAGTTCCAGCGAGTTCAATTACGGCGGGTACGACGCAGGACTTCACGTTCGTCGTTAATCCGTTAGCTCCGGGCCAGATGATCCAGGCCAGCCCCGTCGCGCCACTCGATGCGAGCTGGGCAGGCCTAATCTGGCAGGCGTTCTGCAGCGCGGTGAACACGTTGACGATTCGCGTCGCGAACGTCACCAGTGGCACGAAAAATCCCGTCGCGCAGAACTTCGCCATTCAGCCCGGGCGCGATACGTCGCTCAACTGACTCGCTTGCGTTCAGACAATTCGAAAAAAAAGGAGCAACACGATGCCAGTTACAGCCGAGAAACCAGTCACCCGAGCCGAGTTTGACGAGCGCATGGCGCTCGCGAAGCGGTACGGTCCTGTCGCCGTCGCGAATCTGGCCGCGGAATTCCGCCGACGAAGCGGGCCGGTAGAGATGGGAACGGAAAACGCCTTCGGCTTTTCGGACCTGTCGAAGTGCGGCCTCGAAACAGCGCCGGCCGACGAGCCCGCGGGCGTTGTCGGTCCAGACGGCCGATTGAGCAAACGGCGCGGCAATCCGGAACTCGACAAACTCATGCAGCGCATGAATGCGCACGATGGACCACCAACGAAAGAAGAAATTGCAGAGCATCTACGACTCACGAGCGGGCCCCATGACACCAGGACCGAAGCGATCATCGCCGACTTAATGGCGAGCGACATTCCCCGCGGTAGTGAAGTCGCGAAACGCTACACGCCGACGTCGGTGCAGATCGCGAAACACGACGAGCTGCTCGCCGATTCCGCCGGCATCTGAACGCGCACGCACAATTTCCTTGAAGGGAGAACCTCTCGATGGCAACGATGCAAGCAGTACTCAGCGATGCGCAGATTGAGGTTGAGCTGCAGCTAAAAGCAAGGGAGCTTGACAAACTCCAAGAGCGGCTACGCGCAGAGGAGCGAAAAGTCGACGGAGCGAGGACCGAACTCAATCGCGTCGTTGATGCGATCGAGCGCGGCGCGACCGGCAAGGAAGCGGAATTCTCCCGCGCTACGCAGGAAGTCGAGACGGCCGGGATCCGCGTCGGAGGCCTTCGCAAACTCATCGCGCCGATCGAGGCGAGGATCAAGGAGCTGACAGAGGAATTTCATCGGCGCCAGGCCGCGGCGGCGAAAGCCGCGCACGAGAGAGACTTTGCGGCGCGCGTTGAAAAGGGAAGAGCGCTTGCCATTGCGATCCGCGAAAAACTCATGCGCCTCTGCATTGAAGATCTCCCGGAGTTCGAAGAGTTGCGCAGAAGCCTCATCCTCGAGTACGTCGATATCGGCGGGAACATGGCCGCGGTCAATTTGCTGGAGATGCTTCTGAAACCAGCTCGTGGGATGGAAGGCTTGCGCGATCCACAAGTCCACATCGCAGAGCTCGAGGCCAAAGGCTTCACGCGGATTGGTTTTCAGCTCCAGGAGTCCTTCAATCCCCATGCTGGAGAGATCGTCCAGCACGAGATCGCTCCTGGGAAGTTCATCAACCAAAGCAAGGGCGCCGTCACCGCGCAGCTCAGCACGTTTTTGTATTCGTTGACTGTGCAGAGCATGCGGCCGCGCGAGTGACATGAGTCTTTTTACTCCCAAACAGAATCAGGTTGTTCGCTACAACGCGATGCGAACGACGGCCGCGATCCTCGGTATTCCGCGGCCGATTCTTTTCGGGCAGGGCCGTATCGCCGGAAAGTTGATCTGGTATGGCGACTTCATTTCAGCGAAGGCGAAGAACGCCCACGGCGGCAAAGGCCTGGCCAAGGGTGACAGCCAATACGTCTATACCGCTTCGATCATCGCGGCGCTCGCCGAAGGGCAGATCAGCGCGCTCCTGAATGTCTGGGATTCTACGGGAAGATTCGTTCTCATCAGCGCCGGCGAAACTTTCACCATCGGTACCGGCGGCGGACCGGGCGGGACGCAATACACCGTGCAGAACGCCGCAATTTTCGGAAACGATCAAGGCGTCGCGGCGCAAAAATCTTTCAGCGTTGGCCCGTTCACGGACTACGGCTCACCTGGCGCGGTGACGCTTTCCGGGACGCAAGGTGTCCCGATGACGAAAGTTTCCGGAAGCCCGCTGACCGGCCAGTACAGCGTCAATCCTGTGACTGGGGTATATAGCTTAAGCTCTGCAGACGCCGGCACGCAGGTCATCGTCAACTATTCCTACTATCGCTACCAGCTGACTGCAGAAGAACTAACAATCGTTCCGTTCAGCGGTCCGTTCACGATCACTGTCGACAATTCGCCGAACTATCTCGCGGATCAGGGTGTCATCTACAACCCGAGCGGCACAGCTTTGACGCTCGTCGGCGGCTCGCCTGGCGTGGGACAGTACTCCCGTTCTGGCGCGGTCTACACCTTCAACTCCGGAGACGCCGGCCAGGCCATCATCATCAGCTACACTTACAAAGACCCGAACACCGACACCAACGCACCCAGCACTATCAACGTCACGCTCGTTTCCGGCGCGCTCGGGCAATCGCCGCTCTCCTACATGACGTCGAAGCATCCCTCGGAAGCTCTCGGCTATTCGCAGCTCGCCTATATTTTTTCTTCCGGCCTCTATCTCGGATACACACCGAATCTTCCAAACTACAATTACGAGCTCGCCGGACCGTTCCAGGTTGGCGGCGGAATCCTCGATGCGAATCCCGCGGACTGCCTGACGTCGCTTTTTACGGATCCGGGTTTCGGCGCTGGTTTCCCGTCGGGCTTTCTCGGCAGCCTCACGAGCGCGCGAAATTGCTGGACCGCGAACAGCTTCTTCATCTCGCCAGTGATCGAGCAGCACGACTCGTGTGCATCAATCGCCGGCAAATGGCTTGAGGCTGGCATGGTCGCCGCGTTCTTCAGCGAGCAGCTCCTCAAATTCGTGCCCTACAGCGACACGACGGCCGTCGGCAACGGAGCGACGTATAGTCCGTCGACGACGCCGGTCGCGAATCTCACCGACGACAATTTCATTCTTACCGGCAAGAACGAGGATTCCGTCACCGTCGAACGCGCGTCCTGGCAGGATGCCTACAACCGCGCCCAGGTGACGTTCAACAATCGCGCGAACGACTACAATCCGGAGCTGATCTACGAGCAGGACGAACAATCGATCGCGCTCTACGGGCCGCGCATCGAGGATCCTCAGCAATGGGACTTCATCACCACGCTCGCGGCCGCACAATACGCCGCTTCGATGCGCGTGCAGCGCGCCGTCTACATTCGCAATATCTACAGCTTCCGACTGCCGACGAAGCTCGCCTGGCTCGAACCGATGGACGTCGTCACGATTCCGATTCCCGGACAGGAGTCCGCGACTATTCCGGTGCGCATCACGAAGATCGAGGACGATCCCGTTCAAGGCCTCGACGTCACCGCGGAAGATTTTATTTGGGGCACCGCGGCGCCGGCGTACAACCCGAAGTCCGTGAATGCGCCGTATGTCCCCGATCAGGCGCAGGCGGATCCCGGCTCGATCGCTACGCCGATTATTTTCGAAGCCGTGAGCCGCTTGAACCAGGCGCTTGCCTACCAGCTTTGGTTTGGCGTCGCCGGGCAAAATCCGAACTGGGGCGGGTGTCACGTTTGGATCAGCCGCGACAATACGAATTTCGTTCAGATCGACGACATCTTCGGAAACACGGCGATCAATGCGCCGGCGCGCATGGGCGTCACAACTACAACGCTGCCCTACGGCGCGGATCCCGACACAACGGACAGCGTCACCGTGGACCTCAGCGAAAGCGCCGGCCAGCTCGCTTCGGGAACGGCCGCGGATGCGGATAATCTCGCAACGCTTTGCCTGATCGACACCGAACTTTTCAGCTACCAGGCCGCCACACTCGTCGGTTCTTCGACCTACCAGCTCGGCACGCGGCTTCGCCGCGGGCAGCTCAGCACGCAAATCGCCGCGCACGCGATCGGCGCGCCGTTCCTGCGCATCGACAACGCTGTCTTCAAGTACCAGCTCGATCCGACATATCTGAACCAGCCGCTCTATTTCAAGTTCACGTCATTCAACCTCTACGGCAACCAGGAACAATCGCTCGCGAATGTGACGAGCTATTCCTTCACGCCGGTTGGCCTGCAGAGCACGAACTTCCCGACGCCGCCGCAATCTGTCGTCGTTTACGCGACCGCGACAAACGCCGGCGCAACCGAATCCGTCATTCGCGTCAACGATTCGAGCGGCTATCTGGTTCGACAAGACGGGACGAAGATCCCTGTGGCGGAGTTGATTTCCTTCGGCACATCTCCCGTCCCGGGAACGATTCGCGCGCTTTCCGGGGGATCTCTCGGCGCGCGCACGGAATTCTTCAAAGCGACGATCGTTGATGCCATTGGACGAGAGAGCTTGCCATGCGCAGAACAATCGCTGGCTTGCGGAGCGAACACGGAGTCGCAAGTAGTGATGTCAGCACCGGCCGGCGTTGTCGGAGCGATCGGCTTCAACGTTTACGCGGCCACGACGAGCGGGACGGAGAAACTGCAAAACTCAACTCCAATACCATTTGGAACAGCATGGAACGAGCCGCCTACCGGGCTGACCTCGACCGGAGCGAGCCCGCCATCGAGCGACTCTTCTGGCGAGCCGCTGCCGGCAGCGCCTGGGCTTTCGCAAACTTCCGGCGGATCTCTAGCCGCGCGCACGCGCTATGTCCGTGTAGCCTTCGTTCGCAACGGTTATCTCTACGGCATTTCAGGTGAGTCGAGCATCTCGCTCAGCGCTAATAATCTGCTCGTCGTGACTGCGCCCGCGGCTTCCGCTGGATACGATGGTTGGGTTCCGATTGTCGGAGTTGCTGCGAACGACGAAGTGCAGCAAGCCGGCTTGACGGTCATCGGATTTGGAACGAACTGGACCGAACCGACAGCCGGAGCCACCGTAAGTGGCGGAAGCTTCTACCTCGATGACAACGTCCAGGGCGGGATCCATCTCTGGGGCCTGAATCCCGGTTCGACTTACTACCTCTACCCCTACTACAACCCGGCGACTGCATTGATCGAACTGCCTGCCGGCGGGATCCCGACGGCCGTAAGTCAGTCTGCGCTTAGCGCGCAGAACGCGCTCGGAATGATTCCGCTTTCGGCCGGCTCGATCGCCGTGACCGTTCCGGCAAGCGGAGGCGGATCCGGAGGCGGATCCGGAGGCGGCGGGGGAAGGAATCTCTACTGATGAAAGCTGAAATCACCATCGACGGAAAAGTTTTTCAGCTCTCGCCCCTTACGACGCCCTCGATCTCGGTCGAGATAATGGATTTGCAGGCTGAATTTTTGGCGAACTTGACACGCTTGCGGCTCGGCCAGGATGCGCTGGAAGCCATGGGTCGCACAATGGACAGCATCCGGGCGTTTTTGATGCGCGTCCTCTTGCTCTCGATTAAGGAGCTACAGCCGAACTATTCGGGCGCAGAGATCTCGACCCTCTCTTCCGAAGAGCTGTGCAGAACCGTTCGGCGCATTCTTCTGCTCGAGCCGTTACAGAACAAGTCGAACTAGCCCAGGAGGCAGCAATGGCTGACGATACACTTCGCGTTCTAACCCAGGTTGACGTCAACGGCATTCGCGCCGGCATGTCGGAAGCCTCGTCCGCCGTTCAAGCGGAAACGGAACGCATGAACGAAGGCTTCCGGACGACGGTTACCGAATCCGAAAAAGCCTTCAGCCGCGTCAACTACAGTTCCGTCGAAGCCCGGCACGCTATCCACGGACTCGGCGAAGAGATCGGCATTCACGTTCCGCGGTTTGTGCAAACGTTCGTGGCGGAGCTTGGCGGCGTCGGCCCACTCATGGCCGCGGCGTTCACGCCGATCGCCGTCGCCGGCCTCGTGGAAGTCCTCATCGACGCGGGGAAAAAGGTATATGACTTTTACGAAGACGTTGTGAACCTCAAGAGCGCCTTTGAAGCGGTCGAGCAAGCTGAAAGACAATTCACCGACGACCAGATCGCCCTTTCGAACGCGCTCGTGGCTGGCCAGGTGCATCTCTCTGGACTAGCTGGTGGCCCTGTTGTCGAAGCGAAAGCGCGGCTCGGCTCTCTCGGCGACGAAATCGTAGATCTGGGCAAGATGCTCGACAAAAGCGGAAAATCTTTTACGGACCTGGGTGTTAGCGCACGCGCATCGATTCGCGAATTTCTTAAGCCCGTGGCCGCGAAGGATCTCGAGGAAACCTTACAAAAGGTGGGCTTCGAGGTCAAACGGCTAAAAAGCCTGCTACTGAACACCGACGACGAAGATTCGACCGACTTCAAAGAGTTGCAGGGTTCGATCCAATTGCTCTCTTCCTTTTACGACACGCTCGCGCTGAAGGTGCAGAAATACAAACAGGAGCAATCGACCGCCAGCGCTGAAGTGCAAAGAGCAATCAAGGACGAAGCGGACAAGAAAGCACGCGCCGAAGAGCAGGCGGCCCACAAAGAAGAGCAGGCGGCGAAGCAAGCCGAAGCTGCGTTTCACGCGCGCACGATCGCCGAAATTCGCGATGCTTCAGAAGCCGCGAAGGAAAAGACGCGCATCCTCGCCGAAGAAGCCAAAGCCAACGCGGAGTGGTACAAAAAAGTCGACGCAGAAGAAAAAGAACTCGACCGCGAGATTGCGCGCACCCAGGAAGAGCAGTTGCGCCGCGCGATCGAAATGCAGAACAAGGAATTCCGCGCGCGGGAGGAACAGCTCGCGAAGGAAGTTGAACTGGAAAATCGAGCCTTTCACCGGATCACGGATGACATCAACAAGAACGTTGTGTCCTGGATCAATGGGCAGGAAACCTTCGGTCTCGCCGCTGAGAAGGTGTTCACCGGCCTGGCCGATGACGCGATTTCGAATGTGCTGAAGATCGGTGAAAAGTGGGTTGTCCAACACGTCCTCATGGGAGCCGTGTCGAAGCTCTTCCACGTTCAGGACACGGCGAGCGAACTAGCAGCCATCACCGCAAAGATCGCCGCGCTCAAATCGTTTGGTGCCGCGCAAGTAGGCCTCGCCGGCACGAGCGGCGTTGCTTCGATGGCCGCGGCGCCATTCCCGATCGATACGACCGCGCCCGCGTTCGGGGCATCGATGGCGGCTTCGGCGGCCGGCTTTCTCGCATTCGAAGCGGGCGGCATCATGCCGAACGATGGCCCTGCGTTGCTCCACGCAAACGAGATGGTCCTTCCCGCGCACATTAGCCAGCCCCTGCAGGAAGCCGCAAGCCAAGGCACGCTTGGCGGCGGGGGAAGTCCAACGTTTCACTTCAATCATTACGGCCCAGGCACCGACAGCCAGGTGCGCGACTCCAGCAAAGAATTCATGCGCGTAGCGAACCGCGAGTTGCGAAGGCAGGGTCTGCCAAAAGTCAAATGGTCGAGCGGGCGGCGATGAGCTCGTCCAGCTCGACGCGACGCTCTTTACTGCCACTTACGCCAACATCAACGTATTCCGCGAACACCTGCCAACCGCGGCGCTCGCAGTACTCGCGCAGTTCGCGCGTTTGCATGGTGGGGTCTTGCCCATTGTTTGCCGTGCTCACGCGTGCATAGATCGCTACTCTCATCACTCGCCTCCATTCAAAAGCAACATCGCGACGTCGGCGCGCCGCGTGAGCGCCGCGACCTCTTCCGCAGCGTCGCGACCGTCGCCAACTTTGCGAACTTGGTACCGAATCCAATTGTTGATTCGGAGATGGCATCGCCTGCAGAATCCACCGGCGCCGTACTCAGGCGTTTTTTGATGGCAGGATTCGCACCCATATTTGAGATAGCGCCGCTTCCATTGCCGGCGCACGTGGACTAGCGCGGGAATCAGCCGCAACAGTTCTTGCCGCGTGGCTCTGTCGAGGCAGCGAGCGTCAAAGATCAAAAGGTCGTTAAGCCGTCGAGCGGCGGCTTCCGGGGAGACAATTTCCAGCTTCTTCATAAGTCAGCCTCTTGGGTGGCAGCGTTCGAGCACGTTGCGCAGAGCGGACGTTTGTAGATGCGTGTATTTCTGTGTCGAAGCGACGGATGCATGGCCGAGTAGCTCCTGGACGAAACGCAGATCCGCGGATGCTTCCAAGAGATGTGTGGCGAAGGAATGCCGAAGTGTGTGCGTGTGCACGCCGGCGATCCCTGCCCGGCGAGCTGCTCGGCGCACGATGCGGTAAAGCGTATCGGCGGAAAGCTCGAAGAGCCGGCCGCTTCGCCGATCGCCGACGTAGGCTCGCAACGCCTCGGCGGCCTTGCGACCGAAGAGCACGATTCGCTCTTTGCCGCCCTTGCCGAGCACAGTCGCCGAACGGCCGTGGAAATGGACGTTCTCGATGCGCAGGTCGGCGATCTCTTGTAGGCGGCACCCGGTTGCGTAGAACACCTCAAGGATTGCCCTGTCGCGCGGGACATAGGCCGCCAGGATGAGCTTTTCCACTTCCTCGACACTAAGCACCCGAGGCAAGCGGCTGCCAGCTTTGCCTGCGGCAACCTGTCGCGCGGGATTGATTCGCGCCTGGCCGCCAAGAATCAGGAAGTCGTAGAAGACGCGCAGATCGAATAGCGCGCCGTTTATCGTCGAGCGCAGCAGCTTCCGATCGAACATGGCCGCCAGGAATGCACGTACATCCGCCGGCGTCGCTAAATTGAGCGGACGGCCGTCCAGGGAGCCAGCGAACCTGCGCACGGTTGCGGTGTAACGTTTGCGCGTTTCGAGCTGGCGACCGCATCCGCCCAAAAGCCATACGCTGAACCGTTCGATGAGCTGGCTGCTCGAGAAGATCCGGCGCAAAGGCTTCGCGCCCGGCCGATACAATACGAGTTCGTGCGTCATTCAGCGGCCTCGGTTCACGCGGACAGCGTTCGCGCAATCCCATGCGCCGGCGTCTATCGAGAACGGAACGCGCAAGAGAACGTTTGGATTAGAATGCGCTGCAGCTTTCATAGCGACTTACTTCGCTTTGTGAGTTAGGCGGCGTGCGGTGCGGAAACACCGTGCGTCGCCGTTTTGTTTTTACCCTACGCCGTTAACCTACACTCTCACCTGGACACCTGTCAAGTATTTAGATTTAGGGCCCCTGCCATGCTTATTTGTTGGACTCGAAATTGTCCCCGTTTTGTCCCCGAATCACTCGAAAACAGTCAAAAAGAGTGAAACGGAGGCGAAGGGACCGGATGGCAAAGACGTTGAAAAACCGAGGGGTTACTGATTTTGTGGGAGTTAGGTGTTTCGCGGTTTCACATCCAAAGGCTGATGTGCTACCAATTGCACTATCCCGGAACCGTTCTAGGAATTGTAGCAGACGAAATCCCACAATCGAACCTCGCACAAGCGGGCGCAACACGTACACAAAGTATGGGCTGAAGATTTGAGGTGCGCCGCGTAGCTGTCCCATAAACCTCCGCGGACTTTCCGCTTTCACTAGAAAAACGCATGAAGCGCGAGGGGTGGGGACCCACTCTGTGCGCGGCAATGCGGGAACGACGATATTCTGCTAAATTGGAAAGGACGTTGCCGACAAGGAGAGGTGGCCGAGCGGTTTAAGGCGCACGCTTGGAAAGCGTGTGTAGGCTAAACCCTACCGTGGGTTCGAATCCCACCCTCTCCGCCACTTTTTTTCGCTCGAAGTAAGACAAGCCAGGTTTGCGAAAGCTTTGCGAGGTAGTGGTAGGATGTGCGCGAAGCCATGCAGCGCCACGCCTGGTTGTGCGCAGTCTGTCTGTTCGCCGGCATCCGAGCGGAAGCCGCGGTCTCGGTGCACAATCTGCCCGATGGATACACGAGACGGGTTTGGCAGACGCAGGACGGCCTTCCGGAAAATACGATACAAGCATTTGCGCAGACGCCGGACCACTATTTGTGGATCGGGACGAGCGGCGGCTTGGTGCGCTTTGATGGCGCGCGATTCATCGTCTTTGATCGGGAAAACACTCCGCAAATTCGCGAGAACAGTGTTTTTTGTCTGACCGTAACGCGCGACGGCAGTCTGTGGGCCGGCACAGACGGCGGCGGCTTAGTGCGCTACGCGAGAGGAGCCTTTCGTTGGTATTCGACAGTCGATGGGCTGACGAATTCATTCATTCGCTCGCTATACGAGGATTATAAAGGAACGCTTTGGGTCGGGACAGACGATGGACTGTTCCGCTCGGAGGGAGAGCGATTTGCGCGTGTGGACGGCGCGGGAGCAGTGCCGCAGTTAGCCGTGCACGACATCCGCGAAGATCACGCCGGGCGGCTGTGGGTAGGCGGATCGAAGTTGGTGATGATTGACGGCGACGAATGCAAGGAGTTCCGGCTAGAAGGTTATCCGAGCGCGACGCGCGTGAAGTCCATTTTCGAAGCGCGCGATGGGACGCTGTGGGTGGGAACGGTTTCCGGGTTGCAGAAGCGGACGGCGGAAGGAGATACGTTTAAAAAAATCTCCGAAGTGTCCAGCACAGTACGCGTGTTGCGCGAGGATGCCACAGGGACGCTGTGGATCGGCACGATCGGGCAAGGGCTGCTGCGGATGCGGGAGGGAAAGTTTTCGCGTGTGAGCACGCCGGACGATCCGCCGAGCAGCACGGTCCTCGCGATATTCGAGGATGGCGAACAAAACATCTGGACGGGAATGCAGACCGGATTGTTGAGGTTGAGCCGGACGCCGATGAGCACGTTTCCCTTGCGAAAGAATTTTTCGACAAGCTCAATTCCTATCATGTGAATTACGACGTCATCGGCCAATCGTACTATCCGTGGTGGCACGGCAGCCTGAACGACTTGCGCGAGAACATGAGTTTCATGGCCGAGGAGTACAAGAAAGACATCATCGTCGTGGAAGCGGCGTACAACTGGATGCCGGCGGAATATAAGACGCATCCGGGCCCATTTCCGGAAACTCCCGAGGGGCAAAAGCAGTTTCTCGAAGAGGTCAATCGTGTGGTGCAGGAGACGCCGCACGGATTGGGGAAAGGCGTTTTTTGGTGGGAACCAGCCGTGACCGGTCCGCTTGGCTCACGCGGTTTTTTTGATCAGCAGGGCAACGCGCTGCCAGTCATCACGGTATTTGACAAATTCACCCGACATTGAAGTGTCGGTGCGAAAATCTTATCGTGGGCGAAAATTAACGGCCCAACAAACTACGATCGGCAATAGTATTCTTTTCTCTTCCGGCCGCATGTCTGTAGGCTCCAGCTACATGAAAAGGACAAAGTTTCCGAGCGTTGCTTCAGGAAGTGAACTTCTCCCGAGGCGACATCGAGAAGCGCACGGAGATTCTTCGTCGCTACATCTCACGTCTTGAGAACCGCCACACAATCACGACGATCGAGACCTTGGAAAAGCTGGCCCGCGCACTTAATATGCCTCCGCGCAAGATCATGTGCGAGGTTGATGAGCTGCCTAAACCACATAAGCACTCAACTGGAAAGGCCCGCGGCCGCTTGCTACGCATACGATCTCGGCCAGTATTTCTCTGGTACGTCACTTAGAATAAATTAAACGATATCGCCGGTGATGATACAGATGCTTCGAGAATATCTGGAACGGCGAGCTGCTGATAGCGAGTGTGAAAATCGCAGCCTATAATCAACATTGCCAGGCTACTTTCTTCCTGGCTTCGGTCGTCTGGGCAACCGAGTCTACTGGGGACTAGGAGCCTGTGCCGTCATCAAATCAGTGCGTGTTGCGCCCTTCGGTTGCCGTGGGTGAGAAATGAAGCGCAGTCCACATTTCTCAACGCTGCTGTGTGTCTTTGCATTGGCGTTCATCATTCCGCTCGCCTCGCTTGAGAAATCTCTCCGCGCCTTTCCGGCAGCCCAACAGCAAGTGGAAACTCCTATGGCCACGGATGAGCGGCTGGAGGAGTCTGGCTGGTGGCCGACGAAGCGAACTGCGCCTCTGGACGATTTCGTTGGGACTAAGGAATGCGCGCGGTGCCATCCTAAAATAGTGACCACACAAATCGACACGCCAATGGCACGCGCTGCCGGTTTAGCCGCAGATTCTACCGCCCTCCGCGAACATCAACGGCTTTTTCGGCAAGTCGGACGGTACAGTTATACGATCTCGAAGGAGGATTCGGGGAACAACTACAGCGTAAGTGACGGCGTGAATTCCGATTCTGCAGTCCTTGGCTGGGCATTCGGAATAGGAAACAAGGGTCAGACTTACGTTTATCAAAGGAACGGCTCGTTCTATGAGAGCCGAATGAGCTTCTTCAGAAGTCTACAAGGCTTGGATCTGACCCCAGGCCACTCGCCCGAGACGGCGCCAACCCTTGGTTTGGCGATGGGCCGGCTTATTGATCCAGATACTTTGCGCCGTTGCTTTGGCTGTCATACAACCGCTTCTACAACGAGGGCAGGATTTAATCCCTCTCGCCTCGTACTTGGCGTGGATTGCGAAGCTTGTCATGGTCCCGGCGCCAAACACTCTGAGCTTATGGACGATGAAAAGAATGCCGAGGGTCGCCAAGCAATTTTCAACCCAAGGAATTTGGGGCCCGTGGCGCAAGTCGATTTTTGCGGCGCTTGCCACCGTACGTGGTACGAAGTCCATCAAACAAGAATATTGGGCGTGGAGAACGTTCGCTTTCAACCGTATCGCCTGGAGGGCAGTCGGTGCTGGGGCAATGGGGATGCGCGCCTCACCTGCACGGCGTGCCATGACCCGCACAAGCCCCTCAACCATGATCCCGGTGCGTATGATGAGAAGTGCCTCGCTTGCCATGCATCGTCGCGCTCGCAGAAACCCTCGCCGGACCACCCGGGTGACGCCTGCCCGGAGGCGGCGAAGAATTGCGTCACTTGCCATATGCCGCGGGTAGAGGTGCCCAGCATGCATGCGCCTTTCACCGACCATCGTATTCGCATCGTGCGCGCAGAGTCGCCGTATCCTGATTAAACGGTTGAGGGCCGTCGCCTTTCGGCCCGTTTTGCCATTGACAGCGAAGATGGTTAGTCTTCACGAATATCGATGGAACTTTTATTAGGTTGATAAGCTCCAATTTCCGTCCTCTCCGCCACTTTTTCAGGGATCATCAATGGTTCGCCGGGCTTTGCGTTTGCGCGCTGCGCTATTTTTGTGCGGTCATTCGATTTTGGAATGTAGTTTTATTGATATAGCGCCCGTTAGTGGTAGTCGTGTGATTGCGTGTCCGCGGCACTAACGGTGATGGGCAGAACGCGCGTGGCTTTGATGGAAATCGTGTTGTCCTGATTCTGCAAAACGCCCTCGACGCGCAAAAATCTTTCGCGATTGATGACCAGCCGATGCTTTTCGTAAAGATCCGGATTCAGAATGACGTTGGCGATGCCGGTTTCATCTTCGAGGCTGAGAAAGACAAATCCCTTCGCGGTGCCGGGGCGTTGCCGCACAATGACGCACCCTGCGACACTCGTGTACTCACCATCGGGAACACTTGCGAGGTCGCATGCGCGCTTGACCTGCAACGAAGCCAGCGCGGCGCGGCAATAGGCCATGGCGTGAGGACCAGCTGTCATTCCCGATCCGTGGAAGTCCGCGACCAAACGCTCTTCGTCGGTCATGCGCAGGAGCGGCGACGGCTCCAGCGCTTCCTCAATTGTGTTCAGCAAAGGACCGCCCGGCCGGGCGGCGCGCTCCACCTGCCAGAGTGCGGTGCGGCGATGGATTTCTTTCCCAAGACGATTCAGCGCTCCGATTTCGCCCAGCGTCACCAGTTCGGACTTCTGCAATTCGGGAACCCTTTTCGCCAAATCGTCGATGCTAGTGAACGGCCGTAGCTGCCGCTCGCGCAACAGCGCTTCGGCTGCGGTTTGCCGCAGGCTGTGCACGTAACGCAAGCCGATCCGCAGGCAGAGCGCCTCGTTACCTTGCTTGTCCATGGTTTGCTCAATGGTGCAGAGCCATTCCGAGCGCAACACGTCAGCCGGTTTTACGCGCAGACCATGGCGTTGCGCATCTTTCACGATGGTTGCGGCGCTGTAAAAGCCCATCGGCTGATTGTTCAGCAACGCGGCCGCAAACGCCGCGAGGTAATGACATTTGAGATAGGCACTGGCGTATGCGAGCAAAGCAAAGCTGGCGGCATGCGACTCGGGAAAACCATATTGCGCGAAAGAAGTAATCTGCGTGATGATTTCCGCCTGCTTGTCCTGGCTGATTCCGTTTTGCTCCATGCCGCGGCGCAGCCTGACTTCAATTTCTTTCATGCGGATTTCCGAGCGTTTGAAGCCCATGGCGCGGCGCAAATCTTCCGCTTCGCCGCCCGTGAAGTTTGCCGCCACCATGGCCATGCGCAGCAATTGTTCCTGAAAGAGCGGCACGCCGAGCGTCCGCTTGAGAATCGGTTCCAGCAAAGGATGCGCGTACGCGACCGCTTCTCGCCCCTGCCGCCGCCGCATGTACGGGTGCATCATCTTGCCGACAATCGGTCCGGGACGAATGATGGCCACCTGCACGACGAGATCGTAAAACTTGACGGGCGCGTTCCGCGGCAGCGAGGACATCTGCGCCCGGCTTTCGATCTGGAACATTCCCACGGTATCCGCTCGCCGGATAGTTTCATACGTCAGCTTGTCGTCGGCGGGAAGCTGCGCCAAATCCATTCTTTCGTTGTAGTGCTGCGGGATGAGCACCATGCACTCTTCCAAAACCGCCATCATCCCGAGGCCGAGCAAGTCCACTTTCACAATGCCCATATCCGCGCAATCTTCTTTGTCCCACTGCACCACCACACGTCCCGGCATCGTCGCCGGCTCTAACGGAACGACGGAATCCAGCTGCCCCTGGCAAACCACCATTCCGCCGGAGTGCTGCCCGAGATGCCGCGGCAAATCCTGAATGCGTTCGCAAAGCTCGCGAAATTTTTGAACGCGGTGATGGCTCAAATCAAAGCCCGCCAGACGAAAATGCTCCTGGATGCTGTCGGCTGAGCCGCGCCAGCCCCAGGTGTTCACCAGGCTCGCGAGCTGATCGAGCGTGTCCTGATCGAATCCGAGCACTTTACCCACTTCTCGCGCGGCGGAGCGCCCGCGATAGGTAATTACGTTCGCGGTCATCGCGGCGCCAAGCTGGCCATAGCGCTGGTACACGTATTGAATGGCCTTTTCGCGCTGGTCGCCGCTCGGCAAATCGAGATCGATGTCCGGCCATTCGCCACGGTCTTCGGAGAGAAATCTTTCGAAAAGCAGCTCCATGCTGACGGGATCAACAGCAGTGATTCCCAGCGAATAGCACACCGCACTGTTGGCCGCCGAGCCGCGCCCTTGCACCAGAATTCCTCGCTCGCGGCAGAAGCGCACAATGTCCCATACAATCAAAAAATATCCCGCCAACTTGAGCTTTTCGATGAGCGCCAACTCGCGCCGCACTTGCCGCTGCGCGCGCTCCAGAAGATCCTCGTTGCCCTTCGCTGCGTAGCGTTCGCGGACGCCTTCCTCCGCGCGTTTCTTGAGGAAGGAGTCCATCGTTTCGCCGGGCCCCACCGGATACCGGGGAAACTCGTAGCCCAAATCCGCCAGCGTGTATTGCAACCGCGCGGAAAGTTCGCCGCTATTGGCAATCGTCTGCGGCAAATCGCAGAACAATCGCGCCATTTTCGCCGCGGAGCGCAGATGGCGCTCGTCGTTTCGTTCCAGAAGCCGGCCTGCCGTTTCGAGCTGGCAATGGTTGCGAAGACAGGTGAACACATCCAGGATTTCGCGGTCCTGTGGCTGCACGTAACGCACGCCATTGGTCGCCAGTAGCGGCAAATTCAGTGTTTCCGCGATGCGCACCGCGGCCTGATTGCGCGTTTCTTCGGCAGGATCGAAATGCCGCTGCAGTTCGACATAGATATTTCGTTTTCCGAAAATGGCGGCCAGCTTTTCGATGGTCTGCCGCGCTCCTGGCTCCCCTTCGCGCGCGAGAGACGCGGCCAGGACTCCTTCTTCGCCGCCGGTCAGGCAAACCAGCCCTTCCGCGTGCTCCGCGAGTTCTTCGAGTGTCGCCGTGCCGGTTCCTTTTTCCGGCTCGCGCATTTTGTAGCGCGTTATCAGCCGGCACAAATTCTGATAACCCGTCCGGTTCTCTGCCAGTAGTGCCAGCCGAACGGGCCGCGCGGGAATCTTGTTTGGTATCCAGGAAGGCACGCCTGCCTGTGTACCGAGTCCCGTAACGGAGACTTCCGCGCCGACATGCGCTCGAATCCCCGCTTTTTTCGCGGCCGTGTGGAATCGCGGCGCGCTATACACGCCGTCGCGATCAAGCAGAGCAATCGCCGGCATCTCCAGTCGAACAGCTTCGCCGATGATGTCTTCCGGCAGCGACGCGCCTTCGAGAAAACTGAACGCCGAGCAGGCATGGAGTTCGATGTACATCAATCGTAGATTCCTTCGACAAACCAGCGCCGCGAACGGAGGTCGTGGTAAATGCGGTACAGCGCGGTCTCGTTTCCTTCGTCGGTGCTGGAATTCCCCTGTTGCTTGGGCCGCAATGAATGCAGCAAAACATCCCATTCATCGCGCGACCACGCCGTTTCCGACCACCAGTCGCCTTTCGTGCGCCAGGGGCCTGCGTACGAAAGCACGCGCCTCTGCGCTCCTTCGCACACGATGTGTGCCGGCTTCGTTTTGTACAGTTCCACGGTTGCAGCAAGCGGCGGGCGGTAAATCCGCAAAGCTGCCGTCGCGGAGCGTTGCGCCGCAGCGGACTTCTTGTCTTTCATTTCGCGCAACACAAATTCGCTTTGCCGGAATGCATTCGGCCGGTGCGTATCCAGAACCACAGGCGATCCCGATCGCCCTTCGCCTACCGTGCTGCGAATGCGCGCCAAAGTGACTTCCAGTTTTTCCGGCTCCGGGCTCAACGGCAGGTAGAGCCCCAATTGCCGTGTGCGCGGGCGTGTGGGAATTGCCATCATCCTCACTGCAGTTACCGGCGCGCGCGGCGGATGCGCCTCCAAATCCAGCTTCAGCAGCTTCAACAGAAATTTGCTTTCCTTCGCCGGAACCGGCAGCCGCAGCGTCCGCTCATGTACAAGTGCGTCTTCGCCTTTCAAGCCGTTCCCGTTTCTATTGCCAGTTTTTTGCAGCGTCAGAGTCACTCTGATTTCGCTCGTCGCCAGCACGTGCATCCGCAGCCGCACGCACAACTGTTCCAGCAGGCGATTCAAGACAAACAGCAGCGGATCGAGTAGCTCCACTGGAAATTCCAGCTCCATGCACTCTTCGAACACCGGCTCCGGCTCTTTCGCCATCAGCGGCCGCCGCTCTGTTCCCAGCGCCAGCAGTTGCCAGCGCCGCCCTGCTTGCCCGAACCGCTCAACGACAGCGATTTCCGGCAAGGCGGCAAATTCGCCGCAGGTATGGATTCCCCAGCGCGCCAACGTCTCGAGAAATTCCTGCGTCACCGGCAGCGATGAAACAGACAACGTGCCAAGCCTTCTGCTTTCTTCTCCCGGCGGAACAATCGTCACGCCGGCAAATCCCCGCGCCGCGCAAACCGCAGCTTCCGGATTTCCCGCAACTGCCACATTCGCGTCGAGACCGACACTCGCCGCAATCCTCTGTAAATCCCCGGCAATTTTTTCTGGCGAACCAAAAAGCTTTTCGCAGCCGGCAAGGTCCAGAACCGCGGCGTCCGGCAGCTCTTCTTCGCCATACAGCTTGTCTTCCACACGCGGCGAAATCGTCCACGCGCAGTCGAGCAGCGCCGTGTGCGCCATCGCTTCCTGCGCGCGCGACCTCCAGCGCCACGCCACACCGCTGAACGCCTCTACCTGCACCTTGGTCATTCCGGCTTCTACGCCCAGCGTTCTTGCAGCTGCATTCGCACAAAACACTTTCGTCAACGGCGGCGCGCCTTCCAGCACAACGACGGTCTTATCCCGAAGTTCCGGCTCGAGGCGCACTACTGCCTGCACGGGAAAATCGGGAACGAATAGGCATGCGAAAGACACGCTGAATTCTCAGTCGCCGGCTTGTCCAGAAGAGGCTCTGCCAGCGTTTTTCTCAGTTAGACAGGCACTTCTGCCTGTGCTGTTTTCTCTGGAAGAGGAATCGGGGACAGTCAGAACAACGGGAAACAACCGCAAACGAACAAAATTTTAGAGACCACTATTCCACAACGTGCGCGTTTGCCAGCGCGCCGAATCCGTCTTCAGCCGCTGCATCCGCGAGCACGCAATTTCTCCCTGGACTTCAAAACCTTGCAATGTGGCAACGCCAAGCTTCGGAACGGAATTCATTTCGTGCGAAGCCGTTGAACTCCACTTCTCGCCCAATCGCCGGCACCGCAGCACCAGCGAAGCGCAACTCTTCGCGCACGGTTCTTCTCCCAGCAAAAGCAAAATCGTCGGCGAGTTTTCCACCACGCGCCGGAAACGAAACCACGTATTCATGGGAATGCGCCGCGCTTCCGTCCACGAAATGCTTCCCAGATCGAAGACCACCACGCCCCATCCGCCGCTGTGCAGCAGCAGGTCCGTCGTTTTCAACGCCTGCTCCAATCTTTTCCACGGTTTTGCATTTAGGCGCGCCCAGCCCAAATTAGCTGAAGTGAATTCATTTTTTAGAGGCGAATTTAACTGTGTATTCGAGCGTGCCTCGAAAGGGCTGGGGCGTTCTTCTTTTTTCGTCCATTCTCGTTTCTTAGGAGCGAGCCTTTCCTGGCCTTCCTCCCAACTCTGCATCCGCTCCTGCGGCAGTGGACGACGCCGCACATTGTCGCCACGTCGCGGCGGCTGCCGGTCGAGTTCCACCTGCTCGCCCGTGCATTGCGCAATGAGATTTTCTCGCACCGCCGTGTGCGCACGAACGCCTCCCGAAGACGTTTGCCGTACCAGCGATGGAATTGCCGTTTCCACGCCGCGTATCTGATCGCGAGGATGTTTCCACGCAAAACCTGTTTTTGGCTTTTGGTTGGAAAACGCAGAAGCCCGCGCTTCCCTAGCAACGCCGCCAGCGCCATCGGTCGCGGCTTTTTCCAGTGGCACACTCTCCGCTTGCGATGGCGTTGCTTTGCTTTCTGCGCCCCCGCACCGCACCCACAGCAGCCGCGTCGCATCCACGCCGGCCGCGGCCAGCGACATTGGATCCAGCGCATCCGACACATCCACAAACGCGCAAGCTTCCTGCCGGCTCGTCGCCTGCGCCAGCAACGCCAGGCTCAAGCTCGTTCGTCCCGAAGAGGCTGTCCCGCAAATCTCTACCAGAGACCCGCGCGGGAATCCGCCGCCGAGCATGGCGTCCAGTTCTTCCACGCCGCTCGGTTGCAACTCCACAGCTTCGCGCTGCCGCGCGGTAAAACCTTCTAATCCTCGCCCAACCCCGGCTGCCTGCAATTCCAACTGCAATGCGGAACTCGATCCCATAGCGTGTCCAGACGATAGCGGCGTTTTATTTTCGCGTTTTATTCGCCCATGCGAACAATACGCCTCGCCCCCGTCTCTGTCAAATAATTCTCGAATTTTCTCCTAAGCCGGTTTCCGATCAGCAGCCGATAACAATTCTGGTGAGCCAGCTTGTTTCGATTTTACGAATAATAGACAGGCAAGAGTGTCGGCGGCTCCTTTCGGCCTCACCAGCCAAAACGCGCCGGCAACGACCGTGCCGGAATCTCATTGGCTGAGCAGAAAGTGGGCCCGAATGAACCAAAAAGAGGTTGGACGAGCGCGTAAAAACAGATCTGAATCGGTCGCGCTCTTTTTCTTCGTTCTCTACGGAATCCTGAGTTTGACGCTTAACGCGGCTCCCGCGCTTCCGCGGCAAGATCCTTCGTACACCCAGTTCGGAAATTTCCTTTTCAAGCTTCCTAACGGCTGGAAGCCCGTAGAAAAAGACGATGCGATGTACATCCTCGCGCCAGGCCAGCTCTCCGGCCAGAGCACTTATATTGCGCTCAAAGGCGGCGACCTCGAAGACAATTTTCAAGGTTCAGTCAATGAAGTGTGGCGTGGTTTTCAACAAGCCTATCGGATCCTGCAGGGCGGCACACTCGCTCCCATGCACTCCCCCAAGGGCTATGATGCCTACTACACCGCCGCGACTGCTTTGGATCAAAACGGAGTTCGTTGGATCATCTCTTTTGTCTGTGCGCAATATGGGAAGCGCCTTGAAATCGTGACCTTCGTGAGCAATCTTCCGCCCGGCTCTTTCTACGACGCGACTCTGCAGGTGTTTCAGACTTTTCTCGCCAACCTCAGCTTCGGCGATTCGTTGCCGGGTTCGAATCTACCGCCGGTGACGCAACCGCCGCCTGTTGCGGATACGCCGCATCCAACTCCGGCAGGAATGTTGCAGGGAGTTTATGTTTGCACCGCTGGAGCCGATGCTCGGCCCACCAATAAGCAATTCATTTTCTATCCCGACGGCTTCATGATGTATGGCCTTCCGCAGGAAGGCATGCTCGATTTTGATTTCGATCACTATCGGAGCCAGGACAACAAGAACCACAACATGGTCGGGCGCTACCGCCTTGATGGCAATCAGGTGAAAATCGTCTGGCAAAATCAATACGGTGACCCGGCCAATCCGTATGCCATAAGGATCAACGAAAGATCCGCTCATCCGGCAGTGGATCTGGGTTGGGAGATTTTTATTCCCATGTGCGCCTGTACGGGAAAGAAATTTTCAGGAACGTACCGGTGGGGAGCGCCCGCGGCGGACCAATACGTGCAATTTTCCCCCGACGGCACATTTTTGGACCACCGCGTCCTCGACCAGTTAATCATTCCTAGTTCGTTCTACGAGCATCCTCGCATTCAGCGCGGCACCTATTCGATTCAGCGCCAGACGATCATCTTCACCTTCGCTGACGGTCATCGCGGCGCACAGACCTTTCTCGCTCCTAAAGTCCAGGAAAACGATGCGATGTTTGACTGGATCGAACTCGGCTGGAAGCAGCTTTTCGAAGAGACCTATCGCCAGAAACTTGCCGCCGAACGCTGATGAGAAGCGAAATCAATCAACTACATTCACACTGAGTTTAAAAATGGCAGCTCGCGACGCCGCGCTTCTGCAGGTATTTCTGGTGATAATCCTCCGCGCGGTAGAACGTTGAAGCGGGCGTGATTTCGGTAGCAATCGGGCGCCGGAATTTGCCCCCGGCCACCAGCGCCGCCACGGACTTCTTGGCTGCTGCTTCCTGCGCTGGCGAATGAAAGAAAATCGCTGTGCGGTACTGCGTCCCGAAGTCCGGCCCTTGCCGGTTCACTTGCGTCGGGTCGTGGATTTTCCAGAAAACGTCGAGCAGTTGTTCGTAGCTCACCTTCGCGGGATCGAACGTCACTTGCACTACTTCTGCGTGCCCGGTTTCATCCGTGCAAACGTCCTTGTACGTGGGATTCTCTGTTCTCCCACCCGCGTACCCCACGGCCGTGTCAATCACGCCCGGCACTTGCTGAAATGCCGCTTCCACTCCCCAAAAACATCCTGCTCCAAAAGTCGCAGTTTCGGGCATCGTTTTCTCCCTTTTCAACTCGACCCGGCGTCAACTGCCGGCATTTCTGCGTCGCTCATCAACGCTGCAAACGTCCCTTACAAACCAGCCCATTGGATGCGCTTCCTGCCGCTAAAGTTTCGGCGCGAGCCTGCTGCGGCGCTGCATGCCAACACTGAGCACAAGACCGCTATTGCTTCGTGCCACCGCCTGCAAACGTTTTCAGCTTCGCCTGCGCCAAGGGCCGATATGGACTATTCACCGACGCCGCTTCCGTAAAGGCTTGCTTCGCTTCTGCATTTTTCTTCAAATTCAGCAGCGCAAATCCCAGCCGGTATTGATTCCGCCCGTAGCTGTTTTCGTCCGCTTTCAATAGCGGCGCCGCCGACTTGAAGTTGTCCACGGCCGTGGCGTTGTCCTTCTTTTGAATGTTCACTTGTCCGAGCGAACTTAGCGCCAGTCCTTTTTGTAACGAAACCTGCTGCGTCCATTGCTCGTCCGTCACACCTTCGGGTTTTTGCGTGGTCCCGAGCAAAGTGATCGCTTTTTTCGCCGAGCTTTCCGCCTTGTCCAGCTGCTCGCCCTTTTCGCTGTAATAGTCCGATAGTAGGAGCAGCATTCCGATATTATTCGGGTCCTTTGTCAGCAGCCCGTTTGCTACTTCCAGCATTTTCGGGCCGTTCTGGAGTTGCTCGTAGATGCCCGCCGCCACTACGAGTGCCTGGTTCGAGTACTGCGAGTCCGGGAACCACTGCGCGAAACCTGTCAGCAGTTGCGCGCGCTTCGCCGGATTCTGCGTTTGATACGCCGCTCCGTAAACGACCTGCTCGACGTACGTGATATTGTCTTTGTTGCTGTCCAGCGTTTGCGCGCGCTGCCGGGTCCAGGAGTCCTTGTCCGCACCGTCCGGTGCGGAAGCGGCTTTGTAACGCTGCAGGATCCCGCCCGTCTTTTCACCGTATGCCATCAGTTTGTCGGCGTCGCCCTTTTCGCTTGCGGCCCGGACCATGTTCATTCCATTGTTGAAATTGTCCGGGTCCAACGCGAAAAGTTTTTCGCCGTATGCAAAAGCCTTGTCGTAGTCTTTTTGCGCAATGTAGTAGTTCACGTACAGCTCGTCTGCCACGATAGCCATGTCGCCTTTGCCGAGGTCGGCGGAGAACTTGTCAATCAGCGCGAGCTTTTGCGCGGGATCCGACGTCCCGTTGATTTCCGTCAGCGCCTTGTCTTCATCGGAACCCGCGGCAATCGGCACAAACTTTCCGATCTGTTGCGCGTTTGCCGATAGCGATGTCAATCCGAGCGCGACAAACGCTCCACAAAGCCGTACAACTTTTCTCATGGAACCCTCCACGGGCAGGAAAGTGTCCGCATCTTAGCGCCGCTCCGCCTGTCAAGCAATCAAACTTCTGCCGATGGCCATCCCGTCCCGCCAACCCCGCATCCGACAATTTCGTCTAGAATGGCGGAGTCGCTGTTCGCGCATTTCTGACGTTGCGCTGTGTTTTTGCCGGTTGCCGTCTGAATCGCGAACCGGCGCCGCCTGGAATAGAACCGCAGTTTCCACGGTACCTGGAGAGTGGCTCGGGAGGATGATGTGGCGCAACTTCGTCAGCGGCGATACTCACACCAACTCAAACACCCCGCGATTGCCATAATCGCCGTTTTCGCAAGCCTCGCGGCCGCTCCGCAACTCCGCGCGCAAAACCCCATGGCCGGTCACGTCATGGACACGCGCGACGAGATCCCACCCGAAAAACTCCCTGCCCCGGAAAAACTTTCCGGCATCGGCAACGCGCACATCAAAATTACTGCTTCTCCGGAAGCTCAGATGTGGTTCGACCAGGGACTCAATCTGTTGCACGATTTCTGGGATTACGAATCCGTTCGCGCTTTCGTCCAGGGCACACGCGTGGATTCGACCTGCGCCATGTGCTACTGGGGCATCTATCACGCCGAACTCTTCACGCATAGCAACGCCAAGTACTACGCCAAGCAGGCTCTCGCGAATGCCGTCCGCCTCAAGGGGCACGTCAGCAAGCCCGAGCGACTGTACATCGAAGCGAGCGAAGCAGCTGAGGCGTCCGACAAATCCGAAAAGGAAAGCAAAGGCGATTCCAAAGAGGTGCAGCTCTACCGCAAGCTCGTGAAATCTGCTCCCCACGATTTGCAAGCCCGCATTTTCCTCGCCGAAGCCGTTCAGGACGGCTACGACGACAACGGCCAGCCCAACTCCGGCGAAAAAGAAACGCTCGCCATTTTGCAATCGGTGCTGAAGGAAGATTCGGAAAACTCCGCCGCCAACCACTACTGGATTCACGCGGTCGAAGACAGCACGTGTCCCGAGCAGGCCCTGCACAGCGCGGAAATCCTCGGCCGCCTCGCGCCCACTTCCGGCCACATGGTGCACATGCCGGGCCACATTTTTTACCGGGTTGGCGATTATGCGAGCGCCAAGGAGGCATTCACCGCCTCTATGGACGCCGATGAGCACTACATGCAGGCGCAGCACGTCAACGTGGACGACGACTGGAACTACGTGCACAACCTGATGTACGCCATCGCGAATCTGCTGGAAGCCGGCCAGTTGAGCGAAGCAAACGCGCTATCCGCCAAACTCAACCACGCGCACGGCGAACTGGAGAATAGTTTGTATCCGTGGTCCGCGCGCGATTCGATGACCCGTCTCGACTCCCGCCTTCCTGTCGCGCTGCGTGCGGCGGATTGGCAGAAGGCTTCCGAACTTTTGCAATCCAGCAAAGCGCCGGACACGCTACCCAACCTGGAATTTCTCCATCGCGAACTCACGCATTTTGTCGACGGGATGCTGGCTCTCGAACAACACTCCGTGGAGCGCGCGGAGTCGGCGTCCACCGACTTCGATTCCCAACTTTGGCGCATCTCGGAGCGCATCAAGAATGACGACGCCATTTCCGAGGAAAAAGATAAATCGAAAAAAGATAAAAATGATTCGCCGCCCAAGCTGCCGTTGATGCCCGACGCCTATCCCAAATCGCTGCTGAACAATCTCTCCATCATGTCGCTTGAGCTTCGCGCCGGCGTGCTGGTTCAAGAAAAGGAGAATGACAAAGCGAAAGAACTTTTCGCGCAGGCTGCGCGCGAAGAAAAGGCCCTCGGCTACCACGAGCCGCCCGCGTACATCCGTCCCGTCGGGGAAACCGAAGCCGCCGCGTTTGTGGCGGCTGGGGACTGGTCCGATGCCTTGGCGGCGTACAAAAACGCGCTGGTCGAACGCCCGCTTTCCGGTTTTCCGCTCTATGGAATCGCTTTGGTCAGTGAACAGTCGGGTGATGCCGAGGCCGCGCGCAAGGAGTATTCAGACTTTTTGGCTGCCTGGAAAACCGCCGACGCGAATCTTCCCCAGCTCACCCACGCCAGAGAATTCGTTGCTGCTCACGGCGTTTCCGCGGCAAGTAAATAAAATCCAGCCAGGTTACCGTCTGGCTCAGTTGCCAGATTAGCGTTCTTTTGCGCACCGCGCAACTCACTCGTTTTGCGCGCGCTCCCAATATTCCTGCGACGTCTCGACCCCCACAATCTCGAACTCCACCAGGTCTTCCCACCGTGCGATCCACGGTTTTAGCGCCTCCGCGTTCGGCGCTTCCATCAACTGAAAACACCGCATTCGGATCGGGTCCATCCAACTCGCCACATACTGCACATTCTCCGGCAGCATCCGCCCTTGTTGCTGGAATCGCTTGCCAACCGCCCGCGCGTCCTCGTTTCTGAACTTCTCAATCACCATGAACAGCATGCGCCGCAGTCTAGCGAATAACACCGAATTCTCAAACTTGGCACATCATCGTTTCCATTGCTCAGCGCAATTTGACGCGCTCCGCTTCTTGCGAGAACATAAAAGTTTTCCACGAGGCTCCGAAATGTATTTGCAGACGCTGGCTCCCGCATTTCGCTCCGTAATCCACGGCGCGATTTATTTCTTCCGATGAGACCGTCTCTCCGCCATCTGAATCTCTCGCTCCTCCCGGAAAAATACGCCATCGTCGGCCTGCCGTCACATGCCGAGCTTCCCGCGTGGGCCACCCACGGCTCCTTCTTTTCGGTAACTCGGACCGCTGACGAACTTTCCATCGTCGCGGAGGAGTCCCGCGTTCCCACCGGCATTCAACATCAGGGTGGCTGGCGCGTGATCAAAGTTCATGGCCCGTTCGTGCTCTCCGAAGTCGGAGTCCTTGCTGCCCTTGCCGGTCCGCTCGCCGCCGCGAGGATCAGTCTCTTCGTTCTTTCGACTTTCGACACGGATTACTTGCTGGTGTCTTCGGAAAATCTCGACGCCGCCGTGACCGTTCTGGAAAACGCGGGCCACACTTTGCACAGGAGCCAGTCCGCATGAAAAACTCTTCGAGCGAATCTTTTCGTTGTCGCCGCCCTGCTCTCGCCTCACTTCTGTTCGTCGCCCTGCTTGGGATGTTCGTCTTCGCCTCGCAACTTTCCGCCGACGAACCCTACGCCCGCAGTCGCGACTACGAACTCCGGCTCCCAAGCAGTAGGACTGTGCTACTGTAGTTTTCCTGCAAAACGAATCGTAAGAGGAGAAGGATGGCCAAACCGAAAGTCCTCGCGACGCGGCCGCTGTTTCCCGCAGCGCAGGAAATCCTGAACGCCGACTGCGACGTGGACTATTGGACCCAGCCCGACCGCATTTCCCGTGACGAGTTATTGCGGCGCGTCAAGGACAAGGAAGCCCTGGTCTGCCTGCTCACGGAGACCGTGAACCTAGAACTTCTCGGCGCTGCCCCCAAGCTGCGCATCGCCGCAAACGTCGCTGTGGGCTTCGACAACATTGATGTTTCCGCGTGCACGCGCCGCGGCGTCGTTGCCACCAACACGCCCGGCGTCCTCGACGAAACTACGGCGGACTTCGCTTGGGCGCTCATGATGGCCGTTGCGCGCCGGTTAGTCGAAGGTGATATGCTCACGCGCTCCGGAAACTGGAAAGGTTGGGATCTTGATCAGCTCGTCGGCGCCGACGTTTGGGGCAAAACGCTGGGCATCGTCGGCTTCGGCCGCATTGGCCGCGCCATGGCCCGCCGCGCTCTCGGTTTCCAGATGAAGGTTATATACTCCGATGCGGTCCGCGCTCCCGAAGCCGTGGAAAAAGAGCTGAACGCTACGCAGCGGCCGTTCAACGACTTGCTCGCTGAGTCCGACTTCGTCAGCGTGCACGTTCCGCTGCTCCCTGAAACGCACGCCCTGTTCGATGGGCCAAAAATCTGTCGCATGAAGCCGTCGGCGTTTTTGATAAACACATCGCGTGGCGCCGTCGTGGACGAAGCCGCGCTGGTGCATGCTCTCGAAAACAAAAAGATTGCCGGCGCCGCCCTCGACGTTTTCGAGCAGGAACCCTTCATCCATCCTGGTCTCAAACGTCCCAACGTGGTTCTTGCTCCGCACATCGCCTCCGCCTCCGTCGAGACGCGCACAAAAATGGCCTGTATGGCTGCGGAAAATGTCGTCGCGCTTTTCAAGGGCCAACGTCCCGCCAACATGTTGAACCCTGAAGTGCTCCAAGCCAGTTGACGCCGGAGCGACGCATCCTTTTATGGCGGATCTGAAGCAACTCGCCCGCCAATTCTTCCATCAGACTCTCGCCGCGATCGATATCCCCGCGGCGATGCAGCACAAGCTTCCCCGCGAAGGCCAAGTCCTTCACCTCAACGACATCGTCGTCGATCTGAGTAAATTCTCCAATGTGCTGGTCGTCGCTATGGGCAAGGCGGCTCACGCCATGCTCGATGGCCTTCGAGCCCTGCTTCCTACGGAGATCCACTTTCGCGGAGTGGTCTCTGCCCCCACGCCTCCCGCCGAACGTGTCGAAGGCCTCGAGTATTTTGCCGGCGGTCATCCCACTCCCAATGAGCTCAGCATTCTCGCGGCAAAAGCCATCCTCGAACTTATGAAATCCTGCGACGAGCGTACGCTCGTCTTCTTTTTGCTCTCCGGCGGCGGGTCCGCGCTCGTCGAACTGCCCCTGAATCCGCAGCAAACGCTGCAAGACGTTCAGCAACTGAACAAGGCTCTCGTCACCTGCGGCGCGCCCATCGACGCGATAAACACCGTCCGTAAACATCTCTCCGCCATAAAAGGCGGCCGCCTCGCGCTCGCTGCGGGGAGGGCCACAAAAATCACCATCGCCGTCAGCGATGTACCGGTCGGAAAAGAGTCTGCCCTCGCCTCCGGTCCGACTCTGCCTGATCCGACAACAATCGCGGATACCCTCCACGTCATTTCCGAATTTGCATTGCGCGAAAAATTGCCGCGGTCACTTATGCGTTGGATTGACGAGCGAAAAATTCCCGAGACGCCCAAGGAAAACGACCCCGCGTTTTCGAAAGCTCATTTCCTTCTTCTCTTGGGCATGGACGACCTCTTTCATCCCGCCCACCATGCCGCGGAAGCCCACGGCTTCGTGACGTGCTGCGACAACTCCACGGACGATTGGCCGGTTGAAAAAGCCGCGGAGTCTTTGCTGGATCAATTGGAAAATATTCGGAAAGAAAACCCTGGCCGCCGCGTCGCGCTCATCGCCGATGGCGAGGTCAGCTCGCCAGTCAGAGGCAAGGGCATCGGCGGCAGAAATGCCGCGTTCGTGCTGGCATGCGTGAAACACATCGCGGATCAGAAGATCGCCGTTCTCAGCGCCGGAACCGATGGTGTGGATGGCAACAGCCCCGCAGCCGGGGCGGTTGCCGACGGCGAAACGCTCGACCGTGGCAAAGCCGTCGGCCTCAACGCCCGCTTCATGTTTCGCGAAAGCGATTCTTACACGTACTTCGCGCGCCTCGGCGACACCGTCGTCACCGGCCCAACGGGAAACAATTTGCGCGACTTGCGCATCCTTCTCGCAGAGTGATACTCGCTCAGCCCGATGTGGCTGCTCCTCGCGTGGCTTGGTGCTCCGGGCTACCGTCTCGCCTCATCCGGAAACCACAGCACCGTGCATTCCGGACACATGCTGTGCGAAAACTCCACTTGCGCGCGGTCTCGAATATAGACTTCGATTTGTTCCCACTGCCCGGTCTCTTCGCGTATCTTTTTGCACGACGCGCAAATCGGCAGAACACCCGTCAACGTTTTTGCTTTCGCTAACGCCTGTTCCAATGTCGCGATCAGCTGATCTTTGCCCGCATCATCCCGTTTACGCTTGCTGATATCCCGGGCATTGATCACTAGTCCGCGCACTTCCGGGTGTTCAAGCAGGTTATACGCCGCCACTTCCAGGGATACCCACGAGCCATTGGCGTGGCGCGCCCGGTACTCGATGGAGTCGCGTGCTCCCGGCCTTTTCATGAACTCCTGCATCGCCGTCATTACTTTTTCCCGGTCTTCCGGGTGCAGCAAATCAAACCCTGTTCCGCCCACCATCTCGTCCTGCGTGTAGCCCATCACCCGGTGAAAGGATGGGCTGGTGTAGCGAATACGGCCATCGGCATCTCGGATGGTGAGAATGTCCTCGCTGTTCTCCACCATCAGCTGAAAATGGTCTTTCGGCATGCGTTCCTTTTCCCAAGCGGTTTTCGGACTGAACTCTTATTCTCCGCGGGCGTTTCTGCAGCCCACTGCTCCAAACAAGTTCCAGGTCCAATGGGTAGGTATCGTAGGCTGTCCGGCTGTGCAGGTATATGGACCGTTGTACCAGTACCTTAAATAGTACGAGTACAGGTTAGGAAAATTGTTTCCCAACAGTTCGATGCGATCAATCCCGTGATTGCGGGGACGTCAACTACTGATCGCGGAACGCCCTCGCGCGCGCGAATCCAAATCTTGCGTCCACTAAGTTCGCGACAACTGGTTCGCGAGTTGACTCTGCTTCTTGCTTTTGCTCTGCCATTTGCGATTGCGAGCCAAACGAATACGCAGCACCACAGTGCGCTTAACCCCTTTAGATGCAACACTTACGAGGCGTCCGTAAGTGCTCATTCTAAAGGACTTACGGAATCCATAAGTTCTTCAGATGCAACACTTGCAAAAAACACAGGGGGGCTTGTTTCAGGTCTTTTACTTTCCGGCGCCGCGTCCAGTTTCCCTTAATCGCTTCTATCACCGCTCGCCAATCAAGTATCGGCATCCTTGAGCTCCGATTCTGGCCGAATGAACCGTTCCGGCCGGCACGTCGCACCGCTCTCCCACGCCGTACGTCGCTTCGCGGCCGTTCATCCGCAGGGTCATTTCTCCGCTCAAAATAATATGCGCCGTCTCGGTTTCATGCGTATGGTCGGGATAGAACGTGTTCGGTCCGTCTTGCCAAACGTACGTGTGTCCAAATCCTTCCCGCTGCAGCTGCAAGCTTAACTGTTGCTCGTCCATTTCAGCGCTCCGCATTCCGCGGAATTCTATCCACTCGCTGTGCCAGCGGCCACTGGAATCAAGTCGCGCAGGTGAGTCCGCTTTCTTGGCAGTGGTTCTGCGCCCGTTCCGGCCCGTATCGCGTTGCAAGCGTTTCCCTTAACTCCTGTATTTCCGTCGGCTTCTAGACTTCGTGCCTCCAAACACGACAACGCCCCTTCTGCACTGATGGGGGCAGGTGCAGAAAGGGCGCGCCGTCTTCAGGAGAGAAGCTCGTTGTATTGCCTACTGCGTCGTAAACTCCTCCGGCAAAAGTTGATGTACTTCGCGCTGCGCCTTACTCCAGATCCGGTGGCCGCGTCTCAGTCGATGGACGACCTGCCACACCGCCGCGCCGCAGCCCGCCTGTTTGCACCGTGAAGTCCGACGGCACGGCAAACATGCTCGGCGAAGGCTCGCTCCTCTGGATGTTATTGACCGTGTAGGTCGTGGTGCCGAAGCGTGGATCGGTGCGTGTGGTTTTCAACACGATTTGCAGGTCCGGCGAATACCAGCGTTCGGACACGACTTGCAGCGGCTTGTCATTTCCAATCTGCCCCACGGGAATCGTGCGCGTGGTACGGGTTCCTTCAGCCACCACGCCGTTAATCGTCTGCGTGCCAAGAGATTCCCGCTTCAAAAGTCCGGCGGCTTCTTCCTGTTGCAGCCGCGATTCCATGCGGGTTTCTGGAGCGGTTCCGGACTCTGCGTTCTTTCCGGTGTGCGGGCGCATCGCCGATTGATGCGCGATCTTGCGCTCGTTATCAAGCAGAGTGTGCACGCCGGCGACGGGATCCGTAATCAACACCATCTTTTTCGGAACTCCACCCGGCGTGAGCGGACCAAAACCATTGAATGTAGCTTCCTGCCGCGAACGCCCCTGGTTGTCGCGATACATGGACACCTGGAATGTTCGGTGAATCACGGATCCGTCCTGCAGCACTTGCGTTGTTTCCGACGTGGCCGTTGCGGAAAACGGCGCGCCCTTGACGATTTTTCCGCCGCGCAGCCCTTCAAAGCCCATCAACTCCACTGGGCCACCGAAGAGAGGTCCGCCGTCGTGAGGATGTCTCTGCGCCTGCAAAGCCGCAGCGCTCAAAAGCAGCGTTCCGCCGACCGTCAGAAACATTTTCAGCTTCAAGTTCATTTGCGCTTCTCCTCTTCTCTCCCAGGCCGACGGCGTGGCTCGCCGCGGCAAACTCTTCTAATTTTCTTCAGGCGCCAGCCGCACGGCTTGCGGCAGTCCGTCATTCCCAACCAGCAAATCCACTTGAATCCATTCGCCCGCGCGCTGCTCATTCACCGGAAAACCGAGCGC
>Ga0209166_10000447_pt1 | contig 46225 bp, 31 predicted proteins | sample Coa_R1_3_FD_187151 | JGI IMG/M metagenome (GOLD analysis project Ga0209166, IMG submission 187151) | Surface soil microbial communities from Centralia Pennsylvania, which are recovering from an underground coalmine fire - Coalmine... | ecosystem: Environmental > Terrestrial > Soil >...
ATGAAAAAAGGCGTTTGATAACTCCCAAACCGAGCCGGACGAGATCGAACATGACGTGAATCTATGATAAATGCCGAAAGCCTAACCTGTTGATTACAAAGTGCGCATGAGTTTTGGCGAGGCACACCCCAAAGTTTCACCCAAAGTCGGCTAATAGCCGCTCAGAAATTCGTCGCTAACTTATTCATTTTAATTGGTGAGCGCGGAAGGAATCGAACCTTCAACCTACTGATTAAGAGTCAGCAAGGAAATTCGATAAAATCTCAGCTATCTCATTGATATTTCTATAGCTTGCTAGGTTAACATTTTTGCACTGTGCCGTAAAACGTGACGTAAATCTTTTTTTACGCACTGGTCTGCGGTACAGAACATTCCTGCGTTTGAGTGAGTGCTGCACGAACAATATCCACCTCGGGATGTTGATATCGCATCGCGGTTTTGAAGTCCTTGTGTCCCATGACCTTCATGACGGCTTTGAGATTGCCCGTTCGTGCGGTAATCACAGTTCCAAAATCGTGACGGCCACAGTAAAGGACCAGATTCTTCGGAAGGCCAGCTTTCTGGCGAGCCTCGGCGAAGTGTTTGGCAATTGAACCTAAATACGGCACCTTTGCGTTCTTCCGTCGTGCCGGGAATACCCATCCCTCTTTTCTTTCACCACCTTTCTTGTCACGGCAGCATCGGCGCAGGATTTCAAAAACCCTATCGCTCATCGGAACCGTTCTCCTTCCCTCTCGCGTCTTGCTATCGGGAATGAAAATCGTCCGAGTGCGCCAGTCGATGTTTTCGATGCGCAGCCGGTAAAGTTCTCGCCCGTTGCGCATTCCAGTATCCCGCATTAACTTGACGATATCTTCAAAAAGCTGCAGGCTCGTTGCTCTCCAACCGCATTGGGCAGCAGCAGCTAGCAACTTTTTTTCGGAATCTTCATCAAGCCTTTGCTCCCGTTCATGTTCCTTAGCGAGTTTCAATTTTGGCGCTTTGCGAATTAGTTTCTTTTCCTCCGCCTTGTGAAGCATTCGGCGCAGGGTTCGCAGGGCGCAGTTAGCATTGGACGCAGAACCAGGAAAGGTGATCGTGTCAACAATATCTGCCGTGATTTGATCTAGTCTCATTCCTGCTATGTCCGTTGCTGAGAGAAGCCGCCATCCATCGCGATAGTAGATTTTAGTTTTCTCTTCCAACCTCGCCTCGTTCACCGACTTCAGGAATCCCCGTGAGAACTCCCGCAGCACAGGTGCTTTTCTGGGCAGTGGATCAGTACCTTCAGCGGCCAGTGCCAGCTTCAGACCAGCAATTTTCGCTGCTCTGGCTTCATTAGTTTCCTTGGTTGATCCACGATAACGCTCACCGCGTACTGTGAAGTCATACCAGTAAAACGATGAATCACTTTTCTTAAACAGCTTCACGAGTGTCCTCCATAGCAGCCCGCACGGAAGCAACTCGTGTGTTCTTCCTGATGTATTCAAGAAGAACAGCCACATCATAGCTGACGCGCCCTTCGATTTCTATCCAATTCGGGCCGATTCCCTCATGACGCCAACGCTTGAGGGTGGCGGGCGAGCGGCCTAGAATTTCAGCCGCCCGCCGCGTGTCAACCAGTTGCGGAACTGCTAGCGGTTTATCTGCTGCTGTTGCTCGTGACATAACCCATTACCTCTTTTGTCCGTTACCTCTCTGCCTAGACTTCCAAGCGGTGATAAACGAAGCTAAAAACACGGTCGGTCAAATAGGCGAGACAGCCAACGCCCAAGGCCAGATACGCAATGAGTGTGAGCCAAACGCCAACAGTGATACCCCGCTCTCCAATCTCGGCTACGCTTTTGCCGCTGTAGACCTCATTGCGTAGCAAGTCCCAAAGGTATGCGTTGTCCTGAAATGCAGGCGGCAGCAGTACGAGCTTTTTGCCCTCTTGCTGCTCTTTTGGCGCAAGCACAAAGGGAACGATATCGTCCTCTGCTGTGCGACTCGCTCCGGGCAGGACGCTCTCCGCGCTCGCAATCCAGTATTCTTTGTTGGCGTCTTCGACCGCGAGCACGCGATAGACGCCTCCGCTCCTGGGTGAAAATTCAGCGCGCAGGTAAGTAGGGAACCAATATTTCTGCACCTGTGAAAAATGGCGATATTGCTGAATGACGGTGATGGGGAAAGGAAGCATCGTCGTGGCGGTCAACAGGGCGAGTAAAACAAGCGCGTGGACCAAGCTCAATGTCCATCTGTACCCCCACCGCAATGTGTTGGTGAAGTATCTAAACCACTGCTCGAATATCGTGAACCTCTTGAACATCATTTCCTTATTTCTCCTTGCCTGATTACAGGCTCGTTATTTGGGCAGAAGCCGCACGCTTGCGGCATGTGCGCTACTCCCCAATTCCTTGTCCCATGCCCTCCCTGGCAGCATGGCCGTGAGTTTCTCCAGCGGATTGAGCATGGCCTTCGCCTGCCACGTTGAGGCTTGCGCCGTTTCCACGCTCGTGGCCAACAAGCTGCGCATCACTGCCAAGGTCGTGACCGTGCTCATGGCTGCGGTCCCGTGTCTGGCTGGTGGCGGTACTGTGAGAGACCTCGCGGCTCAGCTCGTGCGCAAGTTCGTCTTTGTTGTTGGTGTAAATCTGCGCATCGTAGCGTGCGCGTGAGACGGAGACATAAGCCATGCGGCGGTTAACAAGCTGTTCGCTTTCTTCGGTGTCCACGTGGATCAACACGCGGTCGGCGGTCTGTCCCTGGCTACTGTGGCTGGTCACGGCATACCCGTAGTCGAGATGCGGGTGTTCCTCAATGTCGAACTGAAGCGTGCGTCCTGAGTCGGTATGAATCGAAAGCTCGCCGCCTTCCTCGATGCCGACAATTGTTCCCAGTTCGCGGTTGACAACATGGAGCTCTTTTGACGGCGCGGTGAACTGTACGCGGTCGCCTTCGGCAAACTCCCGCTCGGCCTCGCGGTAGATGGAAGCTCCTTGCAAGCGGCGCGGATCGTAAGTTACCTCCTGGCCGTCCTCGCGTTCGACGGTAACGAGGTTGTCTTTGCCGTCGGCATTGGTGATGGTGGCATACTCCCCGGCATCAATGCCGAGAACGCGACTCCCTCGGGAGTAGCGCACAACATCGCCTGGCTGATACTGCTCAGCCCAAGCGCGGTCTGCTCCGGTCAACTCCTGGCGGGCCTCCAACACCCGGCAGGTGTGTTCTTCGGCGTTGACGTGGCCTTGTTCCTGCATCTGGCGGTGAATCAGTAGATTCAATTCGCGGCGGGATTCATTGTCAGGCGATATAACCAGCGTCCCCTCGGGATGGCGCACGTATTCCCGCGCCATCTCCTCGAAGCGTTCCTGGCGGTCTTCGATCTGCTGCACCCGGCCCTGTTGGTCTAGGGTGGCGATTGCTTCTCCCACCTGGCCATGCGCGAGCTGTTCGACGGCTTCTCTGAGCCGCTGGTCTTTCTGCCGGACGATCTCATCGAGGTGCGCGGTCCTCATTCCGGCTTCTTGTAATTGTTGATAGGGCCGTCCCGCTTCGATGGCTTCGTGCTGGCGTATGTCGCCCACCAGCAGGACCCGGTCTTCGTTTCCCAGACGATGCAGAAACTCATTCATCTGGCGGGTGCTGGCCAAGCTCGATTCGTCAAGAACGTACAAATGCTTTTCACCGTCCGGCGCTCGCTCACCACGCGCAAGGTGGCGTTGTAAGGTCATCGCCTCGATGCCTGCTTCCTCAAGCTTGTATGCGGCGCGCGATGTGGGCGCAAAGCCTTGGACTTTGTATCCTGCATGCTCGGCGGCATCGCGGATTGCGGCAAGCGTTGTTGTCTTGCCAGTTCCAGCGACACCCTCAAGCCCATAGACTTGATCACGGTTGCCGAGGACTTCCTGCACAGCTTCGCGCTGGCCCTGATTCAAGTGTCCGTGCTGGGTTTCGAGCAAGCGCCGCGTCTCAAACGGCACTAGCGCCGGATGCCGGTCCTGGCCCGCGCGCATGAGGCGAACGTTGTCCCGCTCCAGCGCAATCATTTCATCGGTGGTGAAAGCCTGGCTGGGTGCGCCTGGCTGCCTTTCGACTCGGATCAGTTCGCCTTCGCCTATTTCTCGATCTAGCTCTTGGCGGATTTCGCCAAACGAAGCTTCGCCCATAGCCCGCTTCAGCGCATCTCGCAGCAGACCGCGCTCGTCAGTTACCGCTTCGCGTTCAAAGTTCTTTTCCAGCGCGTAGTGAACCGCTTGCCCGGCCGCTAGCTGTGTTTGTTCATGGCCTGGCGCATCCATCTCAAGGGCGCGTTCCCATGCTTGTCGCACTACGCGGTCAGCTTGGTTCCCATACTGCTGCGCCATTTCCAGGTGACGCTGTTGCATCTCTTCACGGGTAATGTCCAGCTTCGCGTCACGGGTTCGATGCGCCGCAATCTCGGCTGCTTCCGGGCTGCTCAAGCCCTCCTCTTCCAAGTGCTGCTTGATCTGTTTCCGTCGTGGACTCGACGCCTCGATATATTCAGCGCTGTAGCCTTTAATCTCGGGTGCGCCGTTTGCGCTCGGTTCGATCTCATAGCCCAATTGCTTCAAGCGCAAAGCCAGCTCGGCGCGATAAATCGCGGTGCCGTAGCCCTGCGAACGGTAAAGCTCTCGCGGCTGCAAGGCGCGGGCCTCGCCGTTTTCGCGCTCGGTCAAATTGAAAAAGACAACATGCGTGTGAAGCTGTGGGGCGGCGTAGCCGTTCACTGGCCGGCTGCTGTCATGTTCAAACTTGGCGGCAATCCAGTTGCCCGTAGTTTCCGCTGGATGGTTCCCGCCGATGCGGGCCTGGACGAATCGCTCCAGTTCGTCCAGGGACACCGCAACAGCTTCCTGGTGAGCCCTGCGTATCCGCTCATCGCCGCCCACCAGGGCGGTGAGAGAGACTGTCTTCGGTGCGCTGAAGGTTGCGTCCCACCCGGCGCGGTGCTCCATGGCGCGAATGGTTTCGCCGTGTTGGTTTACATATTCGTGAGCGGCTCGGCGGCGAATCAACTGCTCGCCGGTAACCGGATGCTGGCCTTCGCAGAGACGGGCAAAATGCTCCGCGCTGACTTCGGCTTTGAGGCCCCACCGCTCAGCCAGCCTGCCATGCCAGCGGCCTTGCACTTCGGAACCTTGCGTGTAGTAGTTGTCTTGGGCATTGGCGAACTCTTTCTGGTGATAGCTTTGCGCCTGTCCGGAGCTGAGCGGTTTGGAGATGGTCAACATAGTTCTCTCACTTGAAGAATGGGTCCGGCAAAGGCGGTCCCTCCTCGTCCTGGCGCCGGTCGTCGTCCGGTCGCGGCGCAGGTTTGATCACTTCAGGAATGGCGGGCTTGGGTTGGCGCAGAATGAAATCCGGATAATTCTTCGGAAGGCCGATGTAAGGGAAGCTGATCTGGACAACCAGATTGCCGCATTTGAGAAACCCATGGCCTTTGGCAAGCCCGGCAATTTCTTCCTTCATGACCAGCGGAGTTACTTCCCGCTCGACATGACAAGTGCGCGATTCACGATACGGCGGCATCTGGCTGTCCGTCCGGCTTTCCACCAAACGTTCCATTTCCACGTTGCCAATGGTGTCGCTGATCCACTGGGCGGCGTTGGGTTCACTGGTGCCAAGGAAGATCTTGGTCGCCGGCTGGGAGAACATGGCCTCGGCTTGATGGCCGTAGAGCGCCTGAATCTGGCTGCGTCCCTGGAAACACAGCACCACGGGATTGTTGGATCTTCTGTTCTCTGTCAGAGCAGTTCCCAGTTGGGGCAGCTTGTGCAATGTGGCCAATTCGTCCAGGAGAAACCAGACTGGGCGCGGGCCGGGTTGACCCTGGTTCATCAGGCGCAGGATGAGCATGTCCAGCCACATGCTGATGAGTGGCCGCAAGTGTTCCCTGGCCTCCGGGATGCTGGTGATAAACAGCCATCCCTTCCGGTGCTTGGACCACTCGGCAGCGGTCCAGCGGGAGCGTGCTTCGGCACGGCTGGGCAGCAACTTGAGGCTGTCGGCCACCATGCCGAGAGAACCCAGAAAGCCGCCGCGCTGGTTGCCGGCCTCCTTGTAGATCATTCCCGACATCTTTGAGCCCTTGAGCCTGCGCTCTAACTCACCCTCGTCACTGAGCCAGAAAACCAGTTCCTCCGGGGTTGGTTTCAGGTTCAGCAGATGGGCAACGATCTTGCGCGCACCTTCGGCAAAGAAAGGGTTATCTCCAATCTTGTCGGGAAACAACGAGGTGGCCAGCGTAAGCGCCTCGGCAGGGTGCGTCACCTCCTCGGCGGGTGACCAAGGCGGCATTCTGAGGTCCAGCGGGTTCAAGATCACGTCGCCACGCTCGGGCGTGTAGAACTGGCCGGTATAATCCAGTCCGGGATCGTAGACAACCGCGGTCTCGCCGCGGTCGGCAACCTGAATCAACACTTGCCGGGCAGCTACGGTCTTCCCTTTGCCCGTGTCGGCAGTTATCAGCAGGTGGCTGTTTTCGAGCGACCGGGGAATGCGCACACGCTCCCACTCCCGCCGCCACCACAGCAGCCTTTCTGAAAGTCGGGGCTTCTCCAAGGTGACGAAGCCGATGCCGTCTGACTTGTTCCTGCGGTTGAACTCGGCGGCAGTGACCAGCTCCGGGCCGCGAAGCCGCCGCCCAAACTTGCGTATATCGGCGCGCTTCTTGTCCTGGGGAATGGCCACGCTCAGGCCGCCGCTGAGAAACGCGGCGCCGGCCATGAGCGGCCACCAAGCCAGGTCGGTGAGGGTTTGGTCTTGATAAACGACTGTCCGCAGTTTGTCCTGGACGACTTCATTGTCAAAGAGTTGGGGCGGCCTAAGGGTCAAACGCTTACCATCGAGTTGGGCTTGTTCGGTCAGCGCAAACGGAATTTGGCGACCATCCGCATTGCGGGTTATTCCCGGCTCTACCTCGTCCTCGGCTGGCAGCCTATAGGTCTTGTCCGGCCAGGCCACGGCCAGCAAACGATATTTGCTCTTGGTCACCCCAAATCTGCGCATAATGTTGGCTGACAGGTACGTGGGTAGCCAGTATTGCTGCAAGGGCGTGAAGCGCTCGTAGGTCATCCACAATCCGGCCAAGACCAGCACTAGGCTGGTGAAAAACACGCCGTATGTCCAGGCCGGGTTGTCGCTGGGCCAGCGGTAGCTTGTATTCCTTTTCCAAAGTTCACTCACTGTTGTTTCCTCCGTGCCCGCCTATGAAGGCGGTTTTCGCACTGTCGGGCGCAGAGTCGCACGGTTCCAAAATTCGGTCAAATTTGCTCAAGAAACCGCGAATTTGCTGGGTTTTGAGCGGATTTTGGTAGATCAGAGAATTCAGCAGGAAGACGCCAAGGCCGAAAAACGTGTCAAGTCAGACACGCTGGGAAAGGGGGATTGCGTACACGGACACTCCATAAGGCTGGCATATTTCTCTAGCTAGAAGGCCGGGCTGATTCGTTTTTTGGAAGCAAGTTGCAGGAAAAGGGGGCCAGGGGAGCACGAGGGGCGCGGGCCAGAAGCGCCCCTCGAAAATTTTTTTGGCGGGCTGATGCCTCGGTCCACTTCGGACGTTGACCTTGGCGAATCCGGAAGAAGAGCGCCGTGCTTTACGCACGGCGCTATCCCGTTGCGATTCTCAGCGCGTCAGAAATAACCTCCCATCCGCATTAAAGGCTTTCCGTATGACAGCCCTGGCCAAGTGGAGGTCTTTCACCACCACTGCCGGCTTGATGCCCCTGGCTTTGGCTATTGCCTCCGCGTTCAGCATCGGCCTTGCTCCTCTCCTATTTTTCCAGTGATCGCACGACAGGTGCTCTCTGAGAACCAGATCCGGGCCGAGTTCCACAATGCATTCAAGAGTCTTGGCCAGACCTCGCCGCAGCAGCGGATACTGGGAAATCTGTTCCAAGAGGTCGCGGGTAATAAGCTCCTCTTCGGCTGTGCGTGTTGTCCCCTGGCCCGGGGAAAGTTTGTCCACATTCTCAACCGCGTGAATGCCGGAGTTTTCATCCCGCCTGAAGTACTCCCCACACGCGCCTTTCAGCATGGAACGATAGAGGTAACGCCGGAAGGAATCGCGGATGGAATGCAGGATAACCGGGCGCTGAAACATGCCAATGAGGGCATTGACTGCGCCGTTATACAGGCACTCAATCTGCCAAGCGGACGGGTACACAAAGAATCTTTCCGCCTTGCGGTCTGACCATTTCTGAGCCAATGGCATGGTACAAGCCAGAAAGATACTCAGCGCATGAGGGTGTTCACGATTGCGGTATGCGATTTCCGCAACTTGAATGCGGACTGTCCTGTCCGCGCTGGTAAACAGATAGTCCGATAAAGCTCTCATCTGATCGCCGTCAAGGGCTGGAATCGCCTTCGTCGTCAGCAACTCGTTTACAGTTGCAAGTATGGGCGGTAGAAATGGGGTTGGGCTGCTCATTGCTGCACCCCCTGAGCGGTTGGCTGCGCCGCGTTCTGAATGAGTGCGCCTGATACGGCCCGGACCTGCTCATCCCTGAGGCTGATTGCCCCAAGGATTTGCGAAGCTGTGCGTTGTACTACCTCCAAGCTCTCTTTCAGCAGGTTGGCATCGCCGTGGTAAAGCTGAATGTAATCACTGGAACCTGATCCGGTCTCAAATCCCAGAGCGTGACAGACCACGAACGCCACGGCTTCGGCTTCCGTTTCCCGCACTGCCTTGGTTGTGAGAGTTCGACGCTCGGCCTTGTGCAACATCTCATGCGCGAGTTCATGGACAAGAGTTGCCAGCGTTTCCGATGGCTCCAAGTCCGGCAGGATACGAATCAAACCGCCGTAAGACATGCCCCTTGCGGGAGCAATCTTGTCCGAGTATTCCAGCTTGATTCCCTGGCCGGTCGTAAAGTCGGCCAACCTGTCCAGCTTGTCGCCTACTTCACCCGTAACCGTGCTGCTGAGTTCGGGCAGTTCTACGCCTTCGGTCTGGGCGACATCGAACACGTAGACGGCGCGAAAACCCACCAAACGCGGTTCCGGCTTGGTTGTTCTTGTGTCGCTCTGCTGGCTCCGGTCAGCTTCGCTCGCGTTGCGCTTGTAGCCAATCAACGGGGCAAAAATCATGATGCCCTTTTCCCCGCGTCGCACTCTTCGGCCCAATTCGTTCCATGTCCGAATGCCTGCAACTTTGGTAGCAGTGGGCCGCTGGCTGGCAATCAGAATGATGTTCTGAAAGCTGTAATGGTGGAATTGCGCCATTGCCGTAAGGTAGGAAGAGAGTGCTTCACTATGTCCCGCTTCCAAAGCCTTGACCAGTGCGTCAATGCTGGCCTTTACGAGTTCCTGATTGTTTTTGGTTTTGCTTGTTTCCTTCAATAACATTTTTAATCCCCTGTCTGCCGGGTCGGCGTGATTTGTCTTTCACTTCAGGCGGCAGCCAGACAAATCCGACGATCCGGTAGACAGGGGCAGAACGGAGCGCAGCGAAGAGTGGCAGGGCGCGAGCGTCGGCAGGGTGAGTGCCGAAACGTCTTTGGTTTTTGTTTTGGCGCGAGACCGGCGCTAGACCTCGCGATCGTCCGAGCCGCGGCCAAGCGGCGTCCACCCGAGCGCAGCGGAGTGGGAAAAGAGGCGGAGCCTACCGCACGGGGTTATCTTTTGTTGTCCCGATACAGTGACGAATAGCTTCGTATAGAAAGGCGGTTATTGTAAGATTTGCTCGGCAGACTCTGGCAACTCTCATAGCAGATGAACAACCAACGTAGGACTCGCGAGGAAGTACTCAATGTCTTTCAGGCATGCCAAGCCAAAGTAGGCAAGCCTCCTGGCAGAGAGGTCTTTTTGAAGCTGAGTGGATTAAAAGCGACTGAAATTGACTACTACTGGCCACGATACTCTGAGTTGCTTAAAGAGGCTGGCGCGCAGCCCAATGAATTTCAGTTGAAACTGCCGGACGAAGACGTATTTCAGGACTACGCTAAGGTCTGTCTGCATCTTCGCAAACTTCCAACTCATAAGGAACTTAGGATCGCCAAAGAGAACTCAAAACGAGAACGCATAGCGTTTACGTCCGATTTGGCGGTATTGAAGAGTTCCGTGCAAGATTTCGTAGTTGGTTACAGGAGTCGGCTCCAGAAATAAAAGCGATTCTTGAATTCGAGGGTTGGGGTCAAGGGTTACCGGGAGACCACAACGACACCCCTGAAGTGACTCAGCACACAAATGTTCATCCTGGCTTGCGTCTGTTTCTTCCATCCAATTTGCAATATTTAGATGTCCTCGCACGTGGCGAACGGCCGCCTTTCGAGTCCATAGATTCTAGTCTAAGCACGGCCTTCGAGAAGCGCACAGCAGATGCGTTTCGATCATTAGGATTTGAGATCAAACCGCTTGGTCAAGGCACAGGACGTAACGCGGACGTTTTGGCGCTTGCTCCCCGCGAACGGTTCGCGCTGATTGTCGATGCAAAAGTGCGCACCAAAGGCTACGAGCTTGGGACGGAGGATCGGAAGTTCCTGGAATACGCTCGAAATCATGGAACTGAACTCAGGCGGCAAGGATTCGAAAACATCTATTTTGTTGTAGTCGGGAGTGGATTTAAGGAAAGCGATTTAAAGAAATTGACCGACTACTTGTCGGGCGCGCCAATCCGAAGTGTTGATCTGATTACGGCCTCTGCCCTCATGCGTGTTGTGGAAGAGAGCATCCAGCATCGGAGCACATTCTCACTGGCGGACTTCGAAAAGCATTTATTTGGGAACAAAATCATCGTGAAATAAGGGGCGCATCACGCCGACGGATCGGGCTTCAATTCGAGGGGCATTGAGACCGGTTGAGCGCTTTCCAAACGCCATGCAAAGCGTATTTTACGTTGTCTTCGTGTGCGTTAATTGCGCCGTTTTGCGTTCTGTTTCAAGCACTCAATAGCCGCCGGAACTTTCTCGGCATCCACCCGGCTCACGATGGCTTCTACCTTCTCGGTGGTCAGAGATTCGCCCCGTCCAACGGGATAAAGAAGGTTCAACAGCAGCATCCTCACCCCGAACAGTTCGGACAATATCGCCATATCAGTCGAGGCTGTTTGTTCGGAATTGATCTGCCCTGCGGGGCTGGAATTCAGCCCTGCTAAGAGCACTTCTCGGCACCATTCGCTGGTGGTTAATCCCCGAGCCTTGGCCGCTGCTTCAAGTAGCTGGTATTCGTGCTCGGTCACTTTTGCGGTTGCCGACTTCGTTCGTAGCGGATTTGTCACAATTGCACTTCTCCTCAAAGCCCGGCATTTGGGGCGTTCCATGCAACCTTAATATATAGCGATTCCAAAATATATAGCGATTCCAACGCGTCGTGGCAGGCCCTAAGCTGCGGCAGAGAATGAACAAACCGCAAGGTTGCTGGACAGCAACCTTGCAGCAACCCTCTAGGGGTGGCGTGTCATACCTAAACCCCGTGCGAACGCACGTCGCCTCCGCCACCAACGCTCTAAAGGGCAAAAAAGGGCGCATCCGGTCCTATGTCTCCTTGACACTTCATATTTCGGTCCCTGCAGCACCTTATCGGCAAAATGCTGGTTCGTGTAGTCCTGCCCATGAGGATGTGCGGACCCTAATTTCTAGAAACGAGCATCGCAAACGACAAACATTTTCAGGACCTAATAGGATACGCTGCCATCATTTTTTCAAGATTCTTTGAAGTCGTTTGTAAATAGGTCTGATCCGTTGAAAACTGACATTCGAGCTTACACCGAGGGAATCCGGGATCCACTATCCTTATAGCGACCAAGGCAGTACCGGTCGTTTTCAAATCTATTTCAATCCAAAGCTGCTTTTCTGACGTCTCTAGCCGCGCGACTCCTCTGCTCACAGCAAGAATCCGCCGCAATTGATTCAGAAACTCGTTGAGCTCAATCGTGGTGATTGCTAGAGTAACGCTGCTCGAAAAGCCCGCGATTTTTGCAGCTATTTCCGCCCGAAGCCAATTATTATCTTCTGGAATTTCGGATTCTGCTCTTTCGTAAGTTTGTATACTTAGTTGCAGAACTGCATCGTCACCTTGAATAATAATCATTGCTCATCCTCATTTCGGTATTACCGTCACCGCTCCCCCATTCCTGTTCACTATGACTTTTACACCCGGGGTTCACATGCTGTACAACTGCCTCCGACCCGGAGTGTTACACAGCGTTCTGAACGGCTTCTTCAACAACAGAATAAGGTGTGTAACTCGTTCCTGCATCCTGTCCGAGAGCTGACGACGAATCGCTTTCTTCCCGCCACAATTCCGTATTAGCCATAAAACTGGTCCGCTTGTCTAACTTCAAGAATTGCACCAACCGTGCGGCAGTTTCCTATTTTGGCGAAGGCACAACAGCCATGGCCCAGAAGCGTAGAATAGAAAAATAGAAAGTATGAAGATAGAAATATTGAAACGAACCAACATACCAACATAGACATGGAAATGAAATATATCTAATGAAATTGCGAGTCAGAGTTGGGCTGCTTGTGGTTGGAGCGTTAGTTGCGCTTTCCGGACTTGTTTTGTTGAATCAAGGAATCTTCAACTACGATACTCCGAGAGGGATTCCGGTTTTTTCTCCTGGACTAATATCCTGTGGGATATTTGTTTCCCTGCTAGCGTTTCTGCCATCACGTCAGCTGCTTCGAAGTGTCCGAAGCAAATTCACAAAATACAAGCCAAGGAAGAATAATCACTGACTTTGCTCAGTCGGACGGTCTGCCTACGACTGCAGCCCCGCCGCCTAGAAGATTGCCAAGTCCGCGAACCTTCACTTTGCAGCTGGCAGCCGGATTTATGCAGTTTTGTGAGCTGTGCACACAATCAAAGTTGTGTCAACGGTCAATCTACTGATTCTACGTCAGTTAGATTGCCTACCAGGTTTTACGGAGAATACAGGGTCTTTAAGAATTGTACCCAGAAGGATTGCAGCAAGGCTGCGGCAGTTTCCATCTTTGGCGAAGCCCAAGGCTAATGGGCACCGGAATTGGATTTCGGAGTCCAATGAAATTCGATGTCGGATGCTTCGATGATCCAGCGTGATCCTTTACCACTTGGCAGCCCGGCTCACTCAATCTCATGGACAAGATGTCCCTCCGGCGAAAGCCGAAACTCATCGTAAAGCCAGTCTCCAAGACCAGCAATGCAGGATACACCTTCTAACGTGTATGCGAGTACGGCCGGATAAACAAACTCAATGTACCCATCGTGATAGGCACCCAACAACCGCGTGCGAATGCTTGTAGCTCGTTTTCTGTCACGACCAGCTATCTCGGAGATTATAAAGTTTTCGAGCCAGCCATCGTGTGGGCAACGGTGGTCACTGGGGTTCTGATACCACTCAGCCGTCGCAAGCGCGTAAGCGCCAGGAGGAAATTCTCGTTCATGTTTGCGAAGATACTCTTGGTATCGCCGACATGCCTTCACCAAATCTTGGTTTCGTTCGCTGCTGAGATAATACGCCATCGTCTACTCTAGCTTTCCATTGCCCTCAGTTGATCTAATTTCTTGGGCGTTTTTGGTTATGGCGAGAGACAGACTTAGATTGATATGCCTCTTGTGTCGGAAACCATGCGAACCATTTCCCTTATCGTTTCATCGGAGTGTTCCAGCATTTTCTTCAGGTTGGTCCGATATTCTTCCTGTCCCGTGATCTTAAATAGCGCGGCAGAGCACGACAGGTAGTCTAAATAGAAGAACTGGTCAGTCCAATTTTGAAGCGAAGGGTGAAAATCTATGTCTCGACGGTGCCTTTCCAAGGCTTCGGCTAGGAGTGGTGCACATTCCGGGGCCGCTAATGCTGTAAGAGCCTGGTAGTAGTTGCAGAGAGGTTCATCTCTATCACTGACTCTTTTGAGAAGAAAGTCTAACGCACGTTTTCGATCCAGATGGTTTACGACTAAGAGCGTGATTGCACCCCAAATTCTCGGAGTTCCATTTTCCAATAGAAAGTCGAGCACGGCACGATCATTATCGCTCAGCTTAGCCCTTACGGAGAAAGCCGACGCAAAGCCAAGTTGTTCGTCTGGCGTCCATAAAGGCCATTGCTCTCTTACAAGTTCTACGGGTACGGTGAAATCATCACACATGAATTTGGAGAGGTGCTCGAATCGTTTTCCATCAATCTCTGCTTCCTCAAACCATTTGTTATGTGCTTCTGTCATCATGCCACTCCTTAAGATTTGTAAATCTCACTCCACACATGGGCCTAGAGATTTGGCGGGCGCGAAATCCGGGCAGCTCGGCTCCTTCCAACCCGGCGGGCGCTGGGGAGGGTTCCACCCGGGCGGCTGAGGCGGGACATATGGCGGCGGAGTACCGGGATTGGCTGGAAGGACTCCGCATTTTTGGCCCGATCTGCAAGCATAAACACAAACCTTGGTGTTCCCCGGGAACCCGTTTATGTATGGGTGTTCAACTCGTTTGAGACGGCATTGATCATCGTCGTCAACCTTGTTCTGTTGCGTTCTCGCCGCTGGCGTCGGTTCCGGCGAGGGCTGCGGATTCGGCTTATAAAGCTCACAATGATCGCCTTCTCCCCACCAGCCGTAAGCCTGCCCCAAATGGTAAACCTGAACGCCATCGTAAATCGCCAAACCTAGGTCAAGGGTGGCTAGTCCGCCGGCGGCGGCAGCCTCTACGACGCCTGCTCCTGTGCCTGCGGCTGTACCTACCGCCGCATCCTCCGCTGCAGCTGTGTTTTCTGCCGCCGCCGCTTCCGCTTGCTCTGCTGCAGTCCAGGTAGACGGATTCATGCTAACGTCAGTCACTCCAGGAACCTCTACTGCGGCAGAATCTAGTCCCATTGGATCTCTGAAGTTGATCGGATTATTTCTGGCATAGGCGTAGAAGTTTACCCCTCCTCCAAACCTTAACGGATCCTCCCCGATGAATCTTCCTATAAGCGGGTTGTAGTAGCGGGCACGGTAATAATAGAGTCCGTTGCTGTCATTCTCCCGGCCGGTGTACTGGAATGAGTTGTTGCTGGCTGCACCGGAAGCTGTCGTATTGCCAAAGGGATCGTAGACGTAGCTGGTGATGATGCTGCCCGAAGAGTTCACCATTGCGATGGTGCTGCCAAGAGCATCCGTCAGCGGCGTGTAGCCGTTGCCTGATTCTGTCCGGTTGAAGAACTCGTCCACTCCTCCGGTAATGCGATTGGAGAATACGGTTGTTCCCGAAAGCTCCTGCACAGAATCTGAACCGTCGTAAAGCTGCGTGTTTCCAACTGCGTTCTTTGTGCGTCTTCCGACGGCGTCGTACTGGAATGTTGTCGTATTGAACTGTGATAGCTGATTGCGCGCATTCCAGGTGTAGGTATTTATGCCATCACTGGTCATATTGCCGTTGAGATCGTAGCTGAAGAGCTGGCCGTTCCATTGGAGCAGCTCGTTAACGACGTCATAAGAAGTCGAGGCAACCGGTTGCGGTAATCCGGTGCGCGCAAATGTTCCGCCCACCTGTGTGCGCCGATTGAGGGAATCATAGTTGTAGGCCAGCGTTCCCAAATTCGGGGAGCCGTTGCACAAGACGGCCAAGCCGTTGTTATATAGCAGACCGGTCAAGCGAGAATCGGCATCATAGCAGTATGTTGTCGTGATGCCGTTTGGCAGCACGAGGCTGCTGCGACGGCTATCAGCATCATACGTGAATCCTGTTACCGTGGGCATCGGTGTCGTCGCCTGTGAAATCTGCGTCAAGCGGTTGGCTTTATCGAAGGTATAAGAGACTGCCGGTTGGCCGCCCACTGTCATCGTCTGTCGGCGCCCAGCCAAATCAGCCGTATGAACAATGCTCCCTTGCGGAGTTGTTTCGGTATAGGTCCGGGTGAGGTCGTTATATGTGTGGCAGATGCTTGCGCCGGGAGCCGAGTCCGGGCAGAGGTTTGCGTTGGCAATAGAATCGGCCGCCGTCAAAAGGCGATCATAGCCGTCGTAGGTGTAGCTGATCGTGCTTTCGTAGGTTGGCCCCGGCTGAGTGCCAAAGCCCACGAAGGTTGTGCGATTGAGCGGGTCATAGGCAAAGGTCTTCACCTTGCCGCGCCGATCTGTGTACTGAGTCAAATTTCCGGCAAGGTCATACTGATAAGATTCCTGCCGCTGCAGCGGATCAGTTCGGGTGATCACCCGGTCCATGTTGTCGTAGACATAGCTGGTCATCAGACTAGTCCCTTGCTGCGAAGGGTCCTGCACACTGAGCAGGTTGCCGTTGGCATCATAAGCGAACGATGTCACTCCGTTTTGTGGCCCCCGCGGATCAGTCACCTGAAGCACCTGATTCAATGCGTCATATTGATAAGACGCTTGCTCATTCAGGGCATCAGTCAGCGACAACAGCCTGCCCACGCTGTCAAAATTGAAGTGCGTGGTGTTTTCCAGTGGGTCGGTAACGGCAGCCAGCTCGCCAAAGACATTGTAGGTATACCTGCTGGTATTGTGCAACGGGTCGCTGGCCGTTAATAGCTGCCCGGTCGAGTTGTATGTAAATGTGGCCTGGTTCTCCAATGGATCGGTGGCGGCAATCATATTTCCGTTATTGTCATAAGAGAAAGACCAGGTGTGCGACAGAGGATCGGTCACGCTCAGTAGTTGATTAAATCCGCCCGTATCGTACGAATACGTTGTGGTGGCGGCGCTGCCTGTTCCCGCCAACCAAGTCGTGCTGGTCAGATTGCCATTGTTATCGTAATTGTAGGTACTAACATTGCCCATGGGGTCGGTCACCTGCTGTAGCAGGTTGTCGGCAAAATTCTGATACACATAGTGTTTCTGCTCGGGCCTGCCGAACGCGTAGTAGTCGTCGGTCATGTAGCCGGTTGATCCGAAGACTACGCGTCTAATAAAGCCGCGCTGGTCAGTGACATCCACTTGCGCCACCAGCGGCATGTAGCCGGCGTAGCACGCCGCGCACGTACGGATGGCATAACCCGGCAGCACGGCGCGAGTAAGATTGCCACCCCCTCCACCACCACCGCCTCCACCACCGCCGCCAGCGCCCGCGCTGTAGATACGCCCTTGACTTACTCCAATGGCGCCGCCGCTTTGACCGCTGCCGGCAAAAGTCCAGTTGAAGCCATAGGTGCTGCCATCCGCCATAGTTTGCTTGGTTACGTGGCCTCCAGCGTCGTACTGATTCGTCAAATAAAGAATGCCTTTGGGGTCGGTTACCGTGAGCATGCGGTGCTGGCCGTCGTAGGTATACCTGGTGGTTGGACAGATGGTCATTCCGGTCGCGGGATTCACCGTCATCCAGGTAGAAGGATTCGCTGTCACGCATGCCGCCGCGTTGGCATCGGCCACGGCAATCAGGCGCCCGTAGGGGGAATCGTAAGCATAGTTTACGGTTTGCCCTCCGTTATTGGTGGCCTGGGTTACGTGGTTAAACGCATCGTAGGTCAACGCAATCCAGCGTCCGTTAGGCGAGACAATCGATGTCGCTCGTTGGAAGTTGTTGGAGTCGCGATTGACGGTTACGGTGTTGCCGTAACGGTCGGTGATCGAAATAAGCGCCTGCAAGAAAGGGCTGGCTGCTTCATGGGCTTCGAGGAACCGCAGCACCGTGCCGTTTTTCATGGTGATCTTCCAGGTGCCGCTATCCCCTGGCTGCAGCGTCGCGCCGTAAAACTCCGTAGGAGAGGTGCTGTGCGGGAGAAACGGGGTACACGTGCCCACCAGAGTGGGGGGACCGGCGCAATCGAAGTGAATCCTGCCGCCATCGGGCAGGATCAAATCCGCGAAGGTTGATGGGATAGAGTCGAAAACGATGAATATGTCATAGGGATGCGTAGTCCCAATCCCGAAGGCGCGCGAGACTGAATCATTGGGCCGGTAAGTACGCGACAACGTGAGTGGCATTACATCGGAAACTACCAAATCGGTCTTGTTATAAATAAAAAGACCCGTTGAAAGGTCCACCGGTTCGCAGCATTTGTGCTTACTGCCAGCAGGCCGGGCGGTTTGAGCGTTGGTGACACTGGCTACTCCCGCCCCAGTCAGTTCGTAGATTTCTACACCGGGAAACGGTATTACCTGTGCTCCCGGGGGCTCGACCCTGCCTTGTCCATAAACAAACCAGCCTGGACCATCGGCGTCATAGTGCCACAGATTAACGATTGAGCCAGCCGGGGCTTGGAAGACATTAGGATAGAAAAGCCGCGCCCCCTGTTTTGGAGTTCCCGACCCGACTTTGATATACGACAACCCTGGCTGAATGGTAAAAAACACCGGCATGACGGGCGGCAGAGGAATCGGCGTGCGGTCAATTGGAATCGGCGTCACCGTGAGCTTGGTCACCGGCTTGCCTTCGTAATCGGTAATCACGGTGTTGGGCGGAATGTGAAATTCCATTCCCGGCAAGAGCGGATTTTTCACCACAACCTCTGTGACGGTCGGCGATGGAAAGGTCACCTCGTGGGCCATATCCAGCGCGGTCATCCAGATGGTGAACGGCAGGACATTGGTCTGCAATGGAACGATTTCAAGCCCGGCCTCATAGAGACCGAAAACATCCTTGCCCTGCTTGGCAGTCGAGCCATCAATCATCAAAGCCTGATGGCCGGATCCGATATTCAGTAGCAGGAATTGGCCGTTCTTATCGGTCACGGCCTTGTGTTGGCCGATCTTCAGAGTCACCTTAGGCAAGGGCGTCCCATCAATCTTCAGGACCCGGCCGGCGAGCGCAGTCACGCCAGCAGGCGCTTGCGGCAGCGGCAGCTTCTCATAAGGCGAAGGCGGAGCGTGCAGGCGCCAATCGGCGGTTGGCTGCCAGTGGTTTGGATCAATGGGCGGCGGCCCAGCCGTGGTGAAGGTGAATTGGGCAAAGGGCACCGAAGTATTGCGGGCATCCAGCGCGCCGCTCAGGGTCACTTCGTAGACCGTTCCCGGAACTAGCGGCGCGGAAGGTGTAACAAACGCCAGCATTCCCCCTTCGGCAGCGACAATTTGGGCAGCGACTACTCCCTCCGGGCCTTTTAAATTCACCGTTCGCGGATTAATGCTCTCCATGCGTGTTGGGCTCGAAAAGCGCATGGAAAGCAAAACGTCGGTGGGAACATCGGTAGCGCTGTCTTGCGGAGACGATGCCCTCACCTCCGCTGCTCCCTTTTCTTCCCGCAACAAACTTGAAGCGTCGTTTACAGAAACAATGGTTTGCGAGTTCGGATCGAAAATATCGGCGGTCTCAACCGTTTTGCCTCGATCTTCCTGCCCATCAAGAAAAAGAACGCCGCCGTTGGCCAGCAGCCTAGCCGAATGATTGCGCCTGGCCGTGGGCCAGGGAATTACCGTGGTCGAAATCTTTTGCCGAAAATCCCAGAGTTCGGCTGACTGCAGAATCTGGCCGTTTGCCGAGACGCCCCCGGCAATCAGCAGGCGGCCATCGGTCAATAAAGTAGCTGTGTGAAATGCGCGCGGTGCGGGCGCGCCCGAGCTCAGGATATGGAAAACCTGGGTGGCAGGATCGAAGACCTCCGCCGTGCCAACCACTTTCCCGTCGCGGCCAACTCCGCCAATGATCAAGACTGTGCCATTGGGCAGAACCGTTGCCGTGTGTCCCGCGCGCGCAACCGCCATATGGGCGGGGAGCACCGTCACTGAAGTTGTGCCGGGAAGTCGAACCGTTGCACTGGCTTGAACCTTCTTGTCACTGTCCATTCCACCCAGGATCAGCACAGTTCCGTCGGGAAGCTTGGTCACAGTGCTGCCGGGGAGCGCATCTGAGATATGGCCGGCTTCTGTGTTCTGGGCGGCATACAGACTGGCTCCGCCCATCAGGCAACCAACCAGGATAGCGACTGAGAATGCAGTTATTATCGTTCTCATTTCCAATGACCTCATACCAAAATGTTTGTTCATCAATTTCTCCTTGCATTCCCGATCAAGGACTTGTTAACGAGAACAACAGTCCGCCGGTGTCGGTTGAACCCGGATCAACCAGCACCGTATAGGCGCCATTCGCGTTGCTTAAAATGAGATTGTTAAAGCAGAAGCCGTCTGTGACAAGGTTTCCGTTTTGATAAATGTAGGTAATGCAAGCCGTGGGGTTTGGGTACGTGAAGTTGCTGGGATGGATGGTTACCTGGCCGGTGGCGGTAAAGGTAAACGTCGCATTCTGGCCGGGAACGGTGGTCGTTAGCTGGTGAGAGCTGCCATCGACTGCAATGCTTCCAAGATTTACATCCTGGAACTCGTACAGCGTGAACGTCGTGCTGCCCACAGATTTACTGGTGACGTTGGCTGGACTAATGAGAACAGTGTACGTGCCCGCCGAAAGCGGCAAGTTACTCATGTTGTCGGGATCAGCAAACCCGCCTTGCCTGAGGCTGCTCAAGAACAATTGCTGACTGGCCGCTCCCGCGGGTCCGGTGATGAGCACATTGGCGAAAGGACTGAGATTGTAGCTTGCAGAATCAAAGTGCAGGCTGATCTTCTGTCCAGCCGTACCCGTGAATGTAATAGCGTCGCCTTGGCCCGGAATGGTCGTGCTCACCGTTAATTGAGCGCCAGTCGGTGTCGGACTGATCGTATAAGTATTGTCCACCGGGTTGGTCAGCGTGATTTGGAAGCTGCCCACAGCTCCGGTCCCAACAGACGGTTGCAGAATGATGGTAAAGGCCCCCGCTGCCGGCAATGGATCGGGGAGTTCTACGAAAGTCCCTGCGGTCACGCAATTGTCATTCTGGTACGGAAAATTTTGGAAAGAAGGCAGAATTTGATTGTTGGGGTCCTCGATCGAAAATCTGCAGCCGATTTGCTGTGGCGTGGTGACGTCATCAATCTCCAAAGCCAGGTTTTGTCCTATCGTGGCGTTGAAGGTCATCACGATATCCTGGCCTGGGGTTTGCGTCTGCATCGTCGTGGGCGTTCCCACAGATAACGATCCTGTAGTGTCTACAACCTGGTACAGAGTGAAATTCGCTGTCCCGGTGGAGGGGCCATTGGGATCAATCAGAATGGTGTAATTGCCGGTCAAAGGCAGCACCAAATTGTTTTGCCGGGGGTCCAGGAAAAAGTTCGTGGAGATCGAGGCTGGGTAAACCCATAGGTTGCCATCTGGCCCGACGATGGACAACTGAACAATACTGGAAAAGTTGTTGACTGCATTCGCGAGGATGCTGATGGTCTGTCCGGCCGTTCCGGAAAACACCTGCTGGATATTCTGTCCCGCCACGGTTGTGGTCCCATTGACCTGTGTGCCCGAGGTAGAAAGTGCAATGGGATTCGCCATCGGTATGTTGTCCGTAGCATCGAGCAGTTGCAATTGAACGCTGCCGGTCGCCAAGTTCTGAGGCGCAATCAGGATGGTATATACCCCGGTCAACGGCGGAAGATATCCGACATCCCAGAAGGTCGTGCCGTTATTGCCTGAGCAATCGCCCGCTGGTGTGAAATGAAACGGCGGGTAGACACTAGTTAGAGACTGATTCGCCGGGCCCAGTAACGTCAGGTTACAGGGGTTCCCCAGCCCACTTATCACGTTAATACTTATGTGTTGACCGGCATTCGCAAGGAATGTGAGACGGCCATTCTGTCCAGGTGCAGTGAGAGGCACATTGACTGTCTGGCCGAATGTAATCGTTGACGCGAAATCAGTAGTGTTACTGAGAGCAAACGAGAAGCTTCCAGTGGAGGGACCATTATCGAGAATCCCAATGGTATAAGTCCCGGTGACTGGCAGGTTGAAGCTCTTGGTCGGTCCCGTACAATCGAAGTCAGACAAGGGTTGAGTATTGTTGGGAGTATAGACGGCAACGACGCAACCAGCGAAGCCGCCGCTGACGGGGGTCATGGTCGCTTTTTGCCCGCCTGTGGCATCAAAGAGGAACATCGCAGCCGCGGTTGACGCCAGATTTGTAACGCTTCCGGAACCGGGAAATGGAATGCGAGTGCTGGACGCAATCTGGCTCGCCGCATAACCGGGCAAAGGCACAATAAAGTCTTGCGTGCTCACCGCCGTGCCTCCGGGCGTGGTGACACTGATGTGTCCGGAAGTGGCATTGGCGGGCACCGTTGTGTTGACACTGGTTGTGGGATCGCTTCCGCCGGTGACGGCCAGAGGCAGGATATTCAGCCGCCACTGGTCGCTTGTGGCAGCCGCATCAAAATTGCTGCCGTTGACCGTAAAATTCGTTCCACTGACACCGATCAGCGGAGGCCCGACACTGGAAATTGTGGGCGCGCCCGCGCCGGTAAGCACAGTAAAGGGAAGGCTGTTGCTGGTGGTTCCATTCACATTGACCAAAACCGGACCAGAGGCCGCGCCGCTGGGCACAGTTGCCACAACCTGAGTCGGAGTTGAAGTACTGGCAACCGCGCTTCCGCCCGTGAATTGCACCGTGTTCTGGCTGGCAGTGGAACTGAAACCCGTTCCCGTGAGAGTAACCGTGTCTCCGATATTCGCGCTCGGCGGAGCAATCGAGAGAAGCGCAACCTGGCTTGTGCTGCTGCGCACAATCGAGGTGATATTGCCGACCTGATCATAGTTATAAGTCGCAGCATCACCGGATGGATCGACTACACCCACGAGCCGGCCCAATTTGTCATAGCTATAGGTAATCGGATTGCTGCCGAGGGCCTGAAGCGCAAAATTTTGTGTGACAGTCGCGCCAGCGCTCACGGTTACGCTCTGGCTTTGCGCTACAACCGGCGGCGTAAAGGCAGGCGCTGACGCCTGGACTCTATACGTGCCTGCATTCAAGCTGCTGATGCTATAAGTATTGCCCGCTCCGGTATTGACCGAGCCAACCAAGGCGCTGCCCACATAGAACTGCACCGTTGCGCCATTGATTGCTGCCCCGCCGCTCGCTTGCGTAATTTGGCCGGTGATCGTCGCGGCGGTGTTGAGATTGAAGTTGATTCCGGAAGTGTTTCCTCCGGTGGTAACAAGCACGGCATTCTGTGTTGCAGTCCCAAACCCTGGTGCGGAAGCTTGCACATCGTAACTATCGGCTGGCAGGCTTGGAATGGTATAGCTTCCATTGCAGGCGGTTGTCGTGGAACCCTGTACCGTTCCTTGCAGCAAGGCTTGGATTGTTGCCGTACCGCTGCTGCATGTAACGGTACCGGAAATCTGTCCGGTGCCGATGCCGGTGACCGTAAACTGCGGCCCGGTTGCCGTTTGCCCGCTCACCGTAACGCTTACCGGCCCGGTGGTTGCGCCGTAGGGAACAATGGCCGGTATGCAGCTGTTGCTCCAACCATTGCTGCTGCACGCAGTTTGGCAGTTGCTTGTGCAAACCTGCGCGGCAATCCCATTGAAGCGCACAATGCTCGATCCTTGCGATGAGCCAAAAGCAGACCCGTTGATTCCTACCAGGCTTCCGGTCGCTCCCGAAGTGGAACTCAGACTCGTAATGGAAGGGCTCGCGGTGACGGTAAACGAGGCCGTTGTATTTGACCCGCCAACCGTAACCGTTACCGTTGCAGAACCTGTTGCTACTCCAGCAGGAACCGGAACAGCGATGAGAGTGTCGCTCCAGTTCGTGGGATTTGCAGAAATTCCATTGAACGTTACTGTGCTCGTGCCTTGCGGTGAACCAAAACCGGTGCCGGAGATTTGCACCGAAGTACCGACAGGCCCGCTGTTCGGATTCAACGGCGATGTAATGTTGGGCAGAACAGTAAAATTCACACTATTGCTGGCCACGCCATTTGCGATAACCACCACGGGTCCAGTTCCAGCGCCTACGGGCACGGTAGTGGTGATTTGGCCGTTATTGTTTGGGTTCCAGTTTCCACTCGCTACGGTCGCGACCGCGCCGTTAAAGGAAACGGCCCCAGGCGTAGAACCAAAATTGCTGCCCGAGATGACCACCTGCAGTACTCCTTCGCAGTTCGCCCCGGACGAACACGCCGAAGGGGACAAGCCGTTAGTCGTGTTGATTGATGGTGGAGCTGCCACGGTGAACGTCGCAGGTGGACTGTTTGTATCACTCGCCCCATCGACGATCACGTGAACGTTAACTCCGGTTCCGGGTGTAACTCCTGACGGAATAGTCGCCTTGACGGTATTTGTGCCCAATTGTGTGACTTGACTCGATGGAATACCCCCAAAGATGACCGTGCTGTCTCCCTGGCTCTCTCCCATGTTCTGGCCACTGATGAACACAGGCGCGCCTATGGCGCCCTGCGCCACACAATTGTTGAAGCTGACAACGCCCACCCCAAGGCAAACCACGGTAATGATGGGAGGCTGTTGCAGTTGGAACGTAAACGGTTGACTCGATGCACCGCTTGCGTTGACCACACCCGTGATAGTTGCGATTGGAAGTGTGCTTGGAACCGTAAGTCCAATCGCAGTCGAGCTCCAACTGGTCGCGGGAACTGCTGTCCCATTCAGGGTCACCGTTCCAGAACCGCCAAAATTGGAACCGTTGATCGTCATCGTTCCTCCGGCGGGAATCCAATTGGGCGTGACCCCGGTGACAACAGGCGGAGGAACAATGGCAAGGCTCACTCCATTACTGGACACACCGTTGACACTCACCACCACATTTCCGGTGGTCGCGCCGGTCGGTACCTTGATCGAGATCGAATTAGTGCTCCAGCAGGAAGGCGTTGGACTGCACAGTCCCGCGGAAACTCCATTGAACGTAACCACGCTGAATCCCTGGCTTGAGCCGAAATTGAAGCCAGAGATGGTTACCGTCCCGCCTACGGCTGCTTGCGATAGGTTGAAGCTGGAAATGAATGGCCCACCGGTCGAAGACACAACGGTCAGAGTGCTCTGGCCGTTGATCGAGCCAGAGGTTGCCGTGATCGTTGATGTCCCCAGACTTAAGGTTGTCGCCAAGCCAGAGTTGCTGATCGTCGCGACTGCTGTGGCTGAAGAATTCCAGCTGGCAGAGCCCGTCAAATTCTGAGTGCTGTGATCCGTGTAGGTTCCCGTAGCGGTAAATTGTTGCTGTAATCCGTTCGGCACCGAGGGGTTCGCCGGCGTTACCGCAATTGAAACCAAAGCCGGCGCGGTTACCGTGAGGGTGGTGGATCCGGAAATAGTGCCGTAGGTAGCCCCGATCGTCGTTGTGCCCTGCGCGACTGTGGTCGCCAATCCTGAAATGCTGATGGTCGCAATCGTCGACTGCGAAGAATTCCAGGTGACCGTGCTCGTCAGATTTTGCTGGCTGTTGTCGCTGTAAGTGCCGGTTGCCGTGAACTGCTGCGTCAATCCCAGGGCAACGGATGGGTTCGCCGGCGTAACCGCAATCGATTGCAATACCGGCGCGGTTACTGTGAGAGTGGTCGACCCAGAAATGGTGCCGGACGTGGCCGTGATCGTCGTTGTGCCTTGAGCGACTGTCGATGCTAATCCTGAACTGTTGATAGTGGCAATGGTCGATAGCGAAGAGCTCCACGTCACCGTGCTCGTCAAGTTCTGCTGGCTGTTGTCGCTGTAAGTGCCAGTCGCCGTGAACTGCTGCGTCAATCCCAGGGCAACGGATGGGTTCGCCGGCGTAACCGCAATCGATTGCAGAACCGGCGCGGTTACCGTGAGAGTGGTGGATCCGGAAATAGCGCCGGACGTGGCCTTGATCGTCGTTGTGCCTTGAGCGCTTGTCGAAGCCAATCCTGAACTGTTGATGGTGGCAACGGTCGATGGCGAAGAGCTCCAGGTCACCGTGCTGGTCAGATTTTGCTGACTGTTATCGCTGTAAGTGCCGGTCGCCGTGAACTGCTGCGTGAATCCCAGGGCAACCGATGGGTTCGCTGGCGTCACCGCGATGGAAACCAACGCCGGTGCAATCACCGTCAATGTCGTAGAACCATTGATTGAACCAGAGGTCGCCGTGATTGTGCTTGTACCCTGTGCAACCGTGCTGGCTAATCCTGCGCTGTTGATGGTGGCAATACTGGTTGCGGAAGAACTCCAGGTTACGGTTGATGTCAGGTTTTGCTGGCTGTTATCGCTGTAAGTACCTGTAGCCGTGAACTGCTGTTGTAATCCGTTGGGAACTGAGGGATTTGCGGGCGTAACGCTGATCGAAGTCAGTGCGATTCCTGTTCCGGACAGGGAAGCCGTCTGTGGACTGTCATTGCCACTATCGGTAACTGTTAATGTGCCGGTGCGGGTCCCTGTTGCCGTCGGTTTGAAAGTGACATTGATCGTGCAACTAGCTCCCGCCGCCAGTGACGTGCCGCAATTATTGGTTTGCGCATAGTCTCCGCTGGTCGTAATGCCTGAAATCGTTAATGTAGTAGTTTGATTGTTCTTGAGCGTTACAGCCTGTGCCGCACTGGTCGTGTTTACGATCTGATTTGCGAAAGATAAGCTCGTCGGAGTTAACCCTGCTGATGGAACCTTCACTGTTATTGTCGAGTCGAAATTACCGTTCAACGTCCCTTCGATATCCAACTCGCCACTATAAGTGCTGCTGGACTTCGCCGAAATATTGACGCCCACCCATAGATAGAACCGGTCACTCGCGGTCATCGTGATGCCGGTTCCGGTCGGTGTTGTGCAGGTGAAGGTCATCTTAGTAACCGTCGTAGTTAGAGCCGTCGATCCGATGACGCTGCACAAGCTGGTTCCCGTGGCGCTGTTCAGCTTGAGCTTCGCTTCGGGCTTAACCGTCACACCGCTGGGACTGGATGTCTTGCGCATAAACAGGCTGAAACTCATCGTCGAACCGCCGGGAATTACCCCCGGCGCATTTGGGATGCTGGTCTGCGTTTCAAATTGCTTGATCACATAGTCACCCGCAGGCTGGTTGGTTAGAGCCGTCTTGAGCGCTATAGCAGAAGCATCCGGCCCAGTCGTCTTCAATTGGTCGAAGCTGGTATTGATGGTGGAGGCCTCTTTGTGTAGGTGATACGTAGCCGTCTGCGACTGCGCCAAAGGCAGAGCAAGTATGAGCACGGCAAAAAGTGACGGAATTCGCCAAGACTGGCAACGCATGGAGCAAGCCTCCTGAACTTATTTCGGCGAGGTTTGCTCGTGCAGACACAATCCGCGCAGCACTACAGGGCCGGGCAGTGAATCGCTATTCAACACGTTCTGAGGGCAAATTCACTACGTGTCGCTAAGACATTTGCGCAATACAGGTTTTAGACACCAAAACGATTCAGATCGGCCAGCACTTCGCACCTGGCTCCTGAAAGGATCGGAAGTAGAGTTTTACCTGTTGCCACTCTCCTTACCCATATATGACATATCGGGTTAAGAACTTTCAGGTGGCAATAAGGTAAATATTGTTTGGATCGGAAAAGAACACCCCCATTAAAAATCCCCACAGCTTCTTTTGTCAAGAAATTCTTGTTCCACTTTGCGAATGGTGCCAAAACGGGAAATATATGCAATTTTATGCACATCTATTCGTGCAATCTGTTCGTAAGTCATTCAGAATCAATGGTGAGCACCTTCACCAGCACGCTCCTGCATTTAGGGCCGGATTGGCTGCCACTCGCCGCCTATCCTGACAGCCATGTACTTTGAACGGATGATCTAGGTTCTTCTTGCAATATTTCTCGTGGCTCCCCCGCTTTCGCCTCTTCCTCTATTCACACCCTTAGGCGCGACCGAGAACGCGGTGGCGACAAATGATATCAATAAATAATACTTACTGTCTCTAGTTATTCGAGTATTGCAAACGCACACTGGCAAGGTGTCCAGGAGCATCAAACAAGCCTTGGGAAGGCGCGTCCGCGAACTGAGAAAAGCCAGGAGATGGTCCCAGGAGAAAATGGCCGAAGCCAGCAAGATGCATTGGACCTATATCGGACAAGTGGAACGGGGCGAACGGAATCTCACGCTGCAAAGCATCCAGGCGATTGCCAAAGCGTTTCACATGAAAATTTCAGAGCTGTTTCGAGGCGTGGACTAGGTTTCGGCTGGCAATCATCTACGCGACCTAAGATATTTTTCGCTTTCACGAACAAAACCAACAATTCGCGCAAGCCCTGCGATTCAGTAGCGCGGAAGCTCAAAACGCTTCCGCCACCGCTCCGCTTGACTCGCGTCGCGAGCTTCATGAGTCCTGGCCGGAACATCCTTCGGAATTTGTGGAACAAGAAATGCCCGGACCAGTGCCGGGCATTCTTGAGTTTAGTTTGTTGCGTTAGGTTTTGCTCTTCTGCTGCCGAACGAAAGCTGCCACAAAGTTCTGGGCTCGCAGATTCGCATCCCAGCTCCGTGCAAACGCCAGTTGGTCAAGCCGTAGTTTTGCGTTTACAATCCATTGCCCTTCCACCTTCGATGCGGCGTATTGCTCGATGCCGGCATAGTCGTTGCGCCAGTAGAAAGGCGTGAGCACAATTTCCGTGCCGGACTTCTCCATTTCAAACAACATTTCAGGATCGCGCATCAGATCACCCTGTTGCTCCGAGTAATGAGCAACCGAGATAACGGGCAGGTCGTTCGGCCCTAATTCTTGAGTATCTTCTATTACTAGGTCCATCCAAGGCTCATTCTTGATCTTGACGTGAAAGCCCGGTTTCAGAGGCGCGGCGAGTTGCAGAATCAAGGCAACGGTTCTCATTGCTGCACCTCGCTGACAGCCGCCCTGGTAATTTCCATATCCTCGGGGCTGATAGCCCCAAGGATGATGGCAGCGGTACGCTGTACTACTTCCAAACTCTCCGCCAGCAGCTTGGCGTCGCCGTGATAAAGCTGGATGTAATCGCTGGATGCGGTTCCGGTCTCAAGGCCAATGGCATGGGAAACAATGAAGGCCACGGCCTCGGCTTCAGTCTCTTTGACAGTCTTGGTTATCAGGGTTCGGCGCTCGGCCTTGTGAATCATCTCGTGGGCCAGTTCGTGAACCAGAGTTGAGAATTCTTCGGCATGCCCCATGCTGGGCAGCAGGCGTATCAGACCCACATACGACATGCCCCTGGCAGGCGCGATGCTGTCGGAATATTCCAGCCTGATTCCACGTTCCTTGGTAAAAGCAATGAGCTTTTCCAGCTTGTCTCCAACGTCGCCTTTTACGGTTGTCGGTTCCGGCAGTTCCTTGCCTTCCGTCTGTGCGACATCAAACACATACACGGCACGGAACCCCAGCAATCGGCGGTCGGGTTCGGCGCTTGGTTCGGCGTGCGCTTCGCCTGTTCCGGTATTGGGATGTTTTCTGTCCTTGCCGATAAGCGGGGCAAGAATCATGATGCCCTTCTCGCCACGGCGGACTCTGCGCCCTAGTTCATTCCATGTTCGCAGTCCAGCAACCTTGGTCGCTCTTGGCCGCTGCATTGCGATTAACAGAATGTTGTTGAAGCTGTAGTAATGAAACTTCGCCATTGCCCTGAGATAGGAAGAGAGAACCTCGCTGTGTCCCGATTCCAGAGCCTTGACGAGCACGTCAACGCTGCTTTTGACGAGTTCTTGTGTGCTTTGAGTTTTGCCTTTGCTCGTAACTAACATTGTTGGATCCTCCTGATCGCCGTTGCCGGCTGTTTTTGTTCTTCACTTGCCGCGACCGCGGACAAAAACAGGCGGAACGGTGGTCAGGACAGAACGGAGCCGAGGGAGGGTGGCAGTGCGCGCGAGTCAGGCGCGGTTCGTGACAAACGCGGTTGTTTTTTGTTTGGCGCGAACCGGCGCTCAGACCGTGAGCACGTCCGAGCCCTGGCTGAAGGGCGTACACCCGATGGAGGCGGAAGTGGAGAAAAGAGGCGAGAGCTACCATTGCCCCGTTTTAAGATGTTGGATGAAATAGAGGGACTAACCTAAATAAGGGACTACACGGCATTTTCTGCAGGAATCTACAGGTGCTTTGGCGTCATCCGTGCGCTTGTAAGTTGTTTTGGATCAGTTTCCTTTTGAACTCATAAATCAAAAAACGACAGCGGCTATGCTCAAACTGGGTTGAGTCGGCAGAATGCGTCCAGCCTCAAGCGGACGTTCTCATTTTGTCGGTGCCGTAGGTGTTTGTTGCAGCTATAGTCGTACGCTTCTGAGCAATTTCAAAATATCTACAGAAAGCATTCGCGAGTTGCATTTGGCGAGGGCTGTGGCACTCGGGCTCAAACAGGCGCGGGCTCCCCATCAAAATGCACAGTGCACGCGCACGGGAAGTGGCAACATTGAAGCGATTGAGGCTGTACAAGAACTCCATGCCGCGCGGCGCGTCTTCTGGTGAGGAAGTAGTTAATGAATAAATCACAATTGCTGCTTCCTGGCCTTGAAACTTGTCTACCGTACCGACACGGGCGGCAGGGATTCGGACTGCAAGATCGGACACCTGCGCATTGTAGGGACTAATAATCAACATATCGTCCAAGCGCAGCCGCCGGCTCTTCCTTTCTTTATCTATCCAGATCACCTCTGGCTTGAGGAGCGATTCAACGAGTTCCGCCACCTGTTCAACTTCTTCTGGTGATGCATTCTGATTGCCTTCATGTCCGACAGGAACAAACCACAGACCATGGCTGCCAAGCCATGAATGACCTTCGATCCGTTGGTGCTCAAGGCCGGCCCGCGACTGTAACCGCTCTTCGTAGAAGAGTTCCGACGTGAATGAACATATTGCTGGATGCAGCCGATAAGTTTCCGGTAGAAATAGGCCGCGATCAGGCGGAATGGTCTTGGCATCACCCAGCAAATGTTGCAGGGCGGAAACCTCGGCCCCATCTGGATGGCTTCCTTTGAGCGGTTGCTCCAGTTGCTGCGGATCACCTAATAGAACAATACTCTTGGCCGCTTGTGCTACAGCCACAACATTGGCGAGTGACATCTGTCCGGCTTCATCAATAAAAAGAACGTCAACTGCCTCGAAGAACTCTTCACGAGACCATAGCCATCCCGTACCTCCCATTACGTTGATTTCTCCGGTTTGCAATGCTTCGAGGGCTTCAGCATTGTCTTTGGTTTCCTTGATGCAGGAAGACGGAACCTCTGATTTTTCATTCACTTTTTGCATGCAACAAAAATTAGCCATGCCGCTCTCGCGCGCCGCCTCGGCAACTTCTTCCAGCAGGTTGCGGATCACTTTATGGCTGAGAGCAGTGATGCCAACCTTCTTTCCTTCCTGTACCAGTTCACAAATTATTCTGGCCCCTGTATAGGTTTTGCCAGCGCCTGGCGGCCCTTGCACGGCGAGCGCCGATGAATCCATCGAGACAGCAATCCGTTTCGCGGCTTCCAGCACCGTTTCATCTTCAAGAACAAGCGACGCACTGACGTTACCTATGATCCTTGGTGGTTGCCGCAATAGTAAGTCTCGCGCAGCACGGTACGGGCCAGCAGCATTAATTCCATTCGCCTGCACGCATGTAGCAAGACGGAACAGAGACTCGGCGAGTTCTTTCGAGTTGACGTGGGAAAAGGCGTAGATAGAAGCAGGATGTACATTGACGGTCTTTTGTGTTTTCTTTATATCAATGTTCCGAGTAACCGGATCAATGGCATAAACTGTGCCAATCTTCTCTCCGCGGTGATGGACCTCGTCTCCGGCGCGAACATCGGTTTCCTGCGGCTCGAAGTGGTAGCGGTCTACGGGAAGTCTGCCATCAGTCCCAATTCGCCCGACCAATTGCAGGTGCGATACGGCAGATTTTTCGTCAAGCAAATCTTCATCGGATAAGTCCTTAAGGCGAAAGAAGTCCCACCACTCCGCTTTGCTCTCCCGCCGATGCCAATCGAGGACATTTGCCAGTAGCCACCTCGCAGCCTGTTCCTCAGTTCTCTTTTCCGCTTCAACCGGGATATCGGCCGTCAATTGCTGAAAAAGTGCTTCGACCCGCTGCTGGCGCTCGTCGACGCTCGGTGGCGGAGCGCCATCTGAGGCTTGTGGACGCGGCACATCCTGGCCTGTTTTCATCACCTCCGTACGCTGATACTCCAGCCAGTCACGCAGCGAAATCAGGGAGAGGCAATCATCCTGATTGTAGCCCTCCAACGTTTTCTGGGCCGATTGCCACATGTCAATCGAGCGCGAAAGCTCCAGGTTATGCTCGATGGTCCGCTTCGCATACGTTGCATCGTTAAGTGCGACTTGCCGTTTGAAACCATAAAACGGCTCCAGCCTCTTTAACCCATACTGTTCCACGCTGGCGCGGACCGCCTGGCGCGTGATGCTGTGCAGATCAACAAAGACCTCGGCTCGCAGCATTCGGTCAACAGCATCCTCGCGAGAGGCATATTTTCCCATCAGGCGTTTGAAAGTTGCTTGTTCGTAAGCCGTGAAGTGGTGGACATGCAGGGTTGGATGCCGTGTCCATGCATCCATGATGAAATCGATGACCCACTCAAACGCCGTTTTTTCTTCCGTCTGGCTACGCGCCCAGCGGTAGCGATAGGTCGGCGTGCCCGTATCATCGAATGACACAATCCCGAACAAATACTCCAGTCCGTTATGCCCTACGAATGGGTCTCCTTCGATGTCGAGAAAGATGTCTCCGGTTGACGGCTCCGGAAGCCGAGTCAGACCAAAGTCCGGCTCAATCTCCAGGAGCTCAAATATCGGAACTCGCTGATTCCGACCATCAACTTGCACTCTCGCCTGCTCGCGCACACGGACGTAGCTCTCAACCGATCCGTGATCGGGCTTTGCGGGAAGGGGCAGCGGAAAAGTGGCCAGTTTAGCGACAGTATCCGCGTTCCATGCAACGAATTGTTTTCTTTGCAGCCGGGTGATGCCCGCCACCAGGGAAAGATGATCGTCTCTTCGCCAGCGAGCCTCGCATTCCTGTCCCCAGCGGCAGACCTCGCAGTGCGGATTGGGTTCAGGATAAGTGCTCTGAGCATGGCCTGAAACCTCGACTGCCTGCTCTAATCTAGCTTTTACCAATCGATAGTAGGCCGTGTAGTCGAGAACGCGATACTTTTCTGCCGTGAAATCTTCGGTGCGTGGAATCACATACATGGACTCAGGCAAGGTGCCTTGTATCTCTTCCAACAGATCGGAGTAGAGCGAAAGCTGAAGGATGGTCGCGGCTTTAGTTTCACGCGTGAGCTTGCAGTCATAGATTTCATACGACCACGGGCCAAGAGCGCTGGGCTTTTCCACGCGGCGCAGGACATCCGCCCTTCCCAGCCAGCGTCCATTGCATAGTGTGGCCTGCGCGACTACTTCAGCGCCGCTCTTGATAGCAACCAGCGTTTCCTTAATCGCGCGCTCCTCGGTTTCTATCTCACGGAGATCGGCAATCGAAAGTCCTATGCTCTCGAGATGATTCAGATAGTTTTGCTCGTGCTCGAACCCATGTTGCTGCAGTATCCAAGTGTCCGGACTCTTCCATTGCGGCGCCGCCTTTTGCCCGCGTGCGACCGCAAGATCGTTGGCGGTGAGGTGATGACAAACCAAATGATTGCTGAGGTCGGTGGCGGAGAGGCGTATGCTTCCACTTTCGGCTTTCATAGGCGGATTCCGTGGGCTTCAAGGATACGCCTGTTAGAGAATTTAAGATAAGCACAAAGGCATTTTTAGCCGCAGATGAACGCTGATTGGAGGAACCTTCGGCCGCGGATTCGCCTCGGCTGTGCAGCGCCGAGGAGTCGCAAATTCGCGGGACAACACCCAGCGCCATTGTGCTAGGATGGTGCGCCCAAAATTCTGGATTGCAATTGTTCGACTGCCAAAATGCGTTCCATATTGGCACAGTGCAATATTGGAACAGAAACATTCACAAGGTTGGTTTTATCGTTTAGGGAAAAGCAATACCTCTACGACTTGATCCGTTATGGCTCCATTGAAGCAACACCCAGGCGGCCACGACCAATCCGCCCGGCACGTTTTCCGCGACTGATCAGTCGCGGCTCCCGAAGTTGCCAACGGCAAGAATATTCGAACGAAAAAGTGAGAGATTAATGAAAGCGAGAGCTATTTTCGGCTTGCTCTGTCAAAGCCGAAAATCGATAATAAGTAGCACGAAAAGCGTGTGGGGGTGGTGGGGTTCGGACACACATTCTGCGGATTCAAAGTCCGCTGCTCTACGGGTTGAGCTACACCCCCATGAATCGGGCATTCGGAACTACTATTTCTGAATGCCCGTAGCTTGTAGGGACATGGCCGAATTTCGAATTGGCCTTTTTCCCCATCGAATGTGGTAGCAATTTACATGGAGAATGGACGGAAGTCAATAGACCCTTCCTTACCTTCCCACGGACTATAACTTGACTGATTCCAAGTTGAGGTGATACCTTGCTTCCGAGGGGTGAAACCCCCTATTTCCGCGCGATTGACCGTCGCGGCCTCATTGAAGTTAGTCCGTGGGTTGGTAAGACGCCTTCACCGACTCCTGCATGGATCACCTTCTTGTCAACACGGTCTGCTTACCTGCCAACCAGCGCCACGATACCCCGATGTCCGATGCTTCGATCTGCAACGTGGTGCACAGCGCTCGTTGCAAAGCATAAGCCAGTGATTCGACAGAAGCAGGCATCGAAACCGGCCGACGCGCACTGCGCCGATCGTCGCGATGCGAAAGGTCAGATGTCTCTCTTTACCACAGACACCCACTTCGTGGTGTACATGAACGCCAAGGATCCGACGCCCTCACAGGAGCTGCATTCACGCGAGGCGCTCGCTCCGGTGTTCGCAGACCTGAACAAGTACGCTGCCACCACGCACTTCGTCGGACAGAGCACAATCTTCACGCTGACGGGCGACCGCGCCAAAGGCGAAGCCTACTGCCTCGCGCATCACGTCACGGTCGACGGCGCAAAGCGAAGCTTGATGCTCGCTTCGCTCCGCTATCTCGACACGTTCGTGAAGATGGAGGACGCGTGGCTGTTTGCGGAGCGCCTGCTCTACGTCGACTGGATGGAGGAGCGCCCACTGTCATGACAACGACTAACCAAGTGTCTTCAATGAGCGGCTCGGGGCCGTCGATGACCGTTCCGACGGTAGGCCAAAAGCGCCTTGTAATCGTGGGCGCGACGGGAATGGTCGGTGGATACGCCCTTCGCGACGCGCTGGAGAACCCTGCCGTCGGACGTGCCACATCTATCGGGCGCAGGAAGCTCGGCATCTCGCATCCCAAGCTGACGGAGGTTCTGCATCCAGACTTCGCGGACTGTTCTGCGCTCGCGGAGACGCTCCCGACCTACTGATTCGAAGTCAACAGGTTGGAGTCAATAATCCCCAGTAACGTCCCAGTAAATCAATACCTTAGCTTAACCCAAGCTCGCACGGAAGCATTCCTCGGAAGTATCAAGAAAGCGCACGTTGGCGCATATCGGCCCGCGGCGTACGGCACACCTACGACACACCTCAGTGGGTGAGCGTCTGGGCACCACCGCCATGCGCCAGATAATAAGTATTGAAAACAACGTCGAGGAAGCGGCTGAATCCTCTACTATCATAAGACGATGGCGCACAAGAAAATACGGCTGGACAAAGAAGGCTGTGAGGCGATTGAACAGCAAATAGCCGCATTCCGCAAGAAGTTTGGCCGCGAACCTGGCCCGAATGATCCCATCTTCTTTGATCCCGACGCTGATACTCCACAGCCTTACCCAGAGGAAAAGTTCCGCAGAGAATGGAACGAAATGATGGACGAGGCAGTTCGGGCTGGTGATATTCGACCGGAACTGGCCTACGCAGCGAAGAAGACCGGTTTCATTGTGACCGAATCGAACAAGAAGAAACTAACGAGACAACAATTGACGGAATGGGATGATGCTGTTCAGGAGTACCTCGATTCCGTCAGCAAGAAGATCCAGTAGACGATGGAAGCAGGTGAAGAATGCAGATTGGAACTTGCAGGTGTCTGCCTCAAAGTCGAAAGTCGGGTGAACAGGCTTAGAAGGGGGGATTCTCCCTCCTGCTTTTTCCGATTTGCTTTGCCCTCAATCAGATACTCGCATCTACTGGATACACTAAAGTTAGAAGATTTTCAATAGTTTCAAGTGATTCAATCCTGTCATTCGCATTAAGTGAAGTGGTTCACCCGGCCGTGCTCCACCACGCGAGGAATCCTGAGGAACTCTTGTCATTAGCTTGGGAAGCGACAAGGAAGAGGCTAATAATCATCGAATCGGTTGTCGGCCTTCGTCGTCCTCTAGACAAAGACGTAAGATATGAGCTCGTTGATGAATTTCATTAAGCCTGAAAACTGGCTGGCACAGTTTTTGAAGAAGAAGATGAATCTCGCGCAAACAAAACATTTAGGCCAAGATATACCGATCAGACCCGAGTATCACATTTTATTTGTACTCGATAAATGACAGATCGATAAGCATCATGAAGTTATTATCATGATGATTTGTTGTGGGAAACAAGTCTGGAACTTGTGCAAACTTCTTCCACTCATGAGAATTTGTATCGGGTAGAGAGCGAGGATTATGGCCCGGGTGTCGCGCTGGGTGTGGCCAACGAGAGCACAGCCTGGGACTTGAGGACACAACAGGGCCCGGCCGCAGTGGCCGGCCCTGTCTCTTGCTCGCGTCCAAAACAAGCAGTCCAATGGGTGTTTATCATTAGATTTACGCCATGTCTGATCTCTTACGCTCTAGTGGCCGTACTCACGGACCGAATCCCGGACAGGTCGGCGCAACCTGGCCGTAGACGCCCGTGTCCACCGCCATGTCCGGGACATAGCCTCCAAGGTACGTTACTTGGTCCCAGAGATCGCCCGTACCGTAGTAGCCGGTGTACGACGCCCCTGAATGCACCTGGCAGAGGATGGTGACACCTTGGCCGGGGCTCAGGGTAGCCATCACAGGAGTATTTACTGTAGGGCCTACATAGACACTCACACTCCTAGGGCCAACCACACCGCCTGCCGTCGGCGGATTTCCGCACAAGGGCGCAACGGTCTGGTAGCTGTTAGTGAAAATGTCGGTATCTGCTACATAGAGCCCGCTGCTCAATTGATCCCACAAGGCATCCCATCCCCAGAATCCCGGCATGGCATCGCCCGTCGTCTGGCAAACGATTGAGATGATGTGGCCGTTAGGTAAGCGGTCGACCAGCAAAGAAGACACAGGATTGATCGTCGGTGCAGTGTACTCGTTCGTTCCACATGTACTGGATTGCACTGAATATAGCGGCGGGTTCGCCGGTTGGGTGCAAACCGGTGGAGGTGCGGGTGCCTGCGCACTGACCCACACCCAAGGCGACCATCCAGACCATGGGCTCCACGAGCCATTCCAAGCGGTCACGGCGAAGGTGTAGTAGGCGTTTGGTGTCAGCCCAGTGACCACGGTAGAGGTGGCCGTCGTCGCTACTTCCTGGGAATTGCTGGCAGCGCCATAAACGTAAACGGCGTAAGCCGTAATCGGACAGCCCCCATTGTTCGACGGCGGATTCCAGGTCACACTGACCTGACCGCCTCCATTTGCTGTTCCGCTAACATTGGTGGGTGCACCGGGGGTGGCGCAAACCGTTATCGGCATATTCTGGGTGTAATCGCCGAACCACTCAACGTTTTCCTGCAACATGCGCCACTGGAAATTATAGGTCCCCGGTATCGAGGGAGCCGTCACGCTGAAGTTAAAGACAGCATACTCTTGCGGAGGTATATCAGATGGCAATTGCACTCGACCCAAGCCCCAGGTTGTATTGTCTTGAGGATTCTGCGAGCCCAGCCTGTAGGCCGTCGAGGAAGTCCACGTGTTCGAGCCGGTGTTTTGCATCGTGACCGACACGCTATAACTCTGCCCTGGAATCATCGTAGCCGGAGCCGCTTGCGAATAGAATTGGGCTGCGTACGGCGGCGAGAGCAAGCCATAAACGCTCAGTTGATCTACCGCGCCTACGTAAACTTTTCCATTGGCTATGGTGGGAACCGTGAACTTGACTGCCGCGCCAGGGTCATCGCGGCCACTATCCATGTCGGTCGAATACAACAAACCGAGACTGTTGGCATCATGGGCTTGCAGCACTGCATGTGCTCCGGAGTCGGCGTTGTCGGTCTTCAAAGTCCATACGATGCCATTGCTGTTGTCTGGGGCTGAGGAAATAGAAGGTGTAGCGCTCTTTCCGTATGTGTCCTGGGACATGGCCGGAGGAAGGCTTAACTGGCCATTGCTCAACGAGAACTTCTTCAGAGTGTCGCCTGTACCCCAGAAATAAACACTGTTATTCCAGTAGGCAGGCATGCCGAATAATTCGTCCTTGTACTGTGTGGTAAACGGCAGTTGCCCTGGAACGGGTACTCCCAAAGCCTGGGGTATTTCCTGCACAATATGATCTGTGCACGAGGGGCCACAGTAGCTACCCATTTTGTCGCGATTGACCACATAGATCGTTCCTTCTTTACCAGCTTGCACGAGTTCGTTTGGAAGAGGATTGGGAAGCAGCAGCACTCCTCCCGAACCGAGATCCATGTCGCGGTCATGCACCGAGTCACCGTTGTTTAAAACGTCTTGATTGTGCGGGGTGAAAGAGTCTGCCAGCCCCAAGTAAGTGGCGTTAAAGGAGCCGGCAAAAAGACGCAATTTCAGGATACTGTCGCCCGAGTCGGCACTGTCGAAGCTGCCGTTGCCGGTAGCCGCATAGACGTAAGTGTCATCACTGGCCAGTCCAGCGCCTGACATCCAGATGCCGCCCTCCTTGCCGTTGGGAGTCGTCACATAGGCGCCTAACTGGTTCAGGGTCTTCGCGTCAAAGGCAAACACCCAGCCATGATATGCCCCATCGTCGCAGTGCGAGGCGAAGCCAGCATAAATTATCCCGTGCAGCAATAGCAGGCCAGGGCGGCTCTGCTGAATGGCAGGATCGAAGGTCACGGAAGGCGCGTTGTTGCTGTTGCCGCCGATGTTTGCAGGTGTTTGTTTCTCCTGCCCAGTTGTGATGTCCAGGGCATGAATACGATGGATATAAAAATGATGGTTAGAGCTGTCCGTTATTTCTGATTTGGCCTCGACGTACATAGTGTTAGTGTTCGGGTCAATCACTGGCGTGCTGGTAACTCCATAAGAAGGAGTGATGTCGGGGCATCCAATGTCAACACTGCTGGCCGGTCCTTCTCCGGTAGCAGCACCGTGGGCAGTATCGGTCAGGCTCGCACTCCAGAGCGGAATTCCTCCATTGAGGTTGTCCGCGTCGAAAGCGTACAACCAATCCTCTTCAGTAGCCACGAAGACCACGTTGTGCGTCCCACCGGAAATATTGAGATTCGACACGTAAAGCGGCTGGCCATATATCTGGCCTTGTACCGGCAGAGAAAACATCTTGCCGAATTGAAAGGAATTGACATTCGCAGGTGTGAGGATGGTCTCATAGATGTTTTGCCCGGTGCGAGGATTGTCATTGTGATAGGTTGTGACGTTGACTGATCCTGACGATGGGGTAACGGCCAGAGTCAAAACGGCAAGGACGAATACCGCCGAAAAAAAGCGGCCTTTGACGTGACGCATTTGTTTTTCTTGATGCATGTTCGATCTCCTTAAATTTGCGAATTCCATCCCAAACCTACGGCCGCGGGCCGTACCGCAATGGCGAAGCAATTCGCTGCTGCCATCGGGCACACGTCTGCTTCTTCTTAGCCAAATGAATTCTTGATCTGTCTTCAAGATTCGAGGCTTAAGAACCTGATTTCATTGGCCTGTTACGGAGTGTCGGAATCGGCGGAAAATTACATAACTTCTTCGAACATTTTTTTTAAGAAGCTTTTGGGTCATTACCTGATAGACAGGCCTATTCGTCGGCCTGTCATCAGGCAAGCCGCTTACTTTGTGCATGTGATTCTGGGAAAATTCAGTTGGAAAAATTCAGCCGGAAGTAAAAGTCGGCGACGGGAGCTTTTCCAGAGAAGATGGTCACAATGTAGTCGTTGGGCGGGAGAAGGTTGGGAATGCGAACCAGGGGCTGCTTCTGGTTGTTGAGAGCAACCTCACCTTTCAAGACAGGCGCTGGATTGTCGGCAGACCGGATGGAGAACGTCCGAGCCCCGGAAGGAACGCTTCCAGGAGGGAGCAGCAGAATCAATTCCCTGATCCCGGGTGCGACGGCGATTGCCGTGCCTGTATAGGAGTTATTGCCGCCGCGCAATCCCGGACTGTTAAGCTGCGCCGTGAGAGTGGCAGCCGGGCTCTGCTTGCTCTCCCCGGCGGTGAAGACAGTGCGTGGAGAGATTTTGATCTTATATACGTATATGCGCCAGGATGCGAGCAAGCTCAGAACGACAAGGACTGAGGCCGCAACCGCCATCGGCCAGGAGCGCTGCCAAGGCCGCGGCTTTCGTGCCGGCGGCTGTGGCGCCAGCCGCCTTTGCACTTCCAGCAGGTCACGCAGGCGGGGCGAGCTTTGGGTCGCGCTGCGAAACGCCCGCTGTTCGTCGCGAGAGAGTTGGCCACGCTCAAAGCGCTCGATCAGCTCCTCTTCTGCCTGCAGAAGAAGTGCAAAGAGATCATCGTTTTCAAAAAACTCTGACTCCAGGCGCTCGCTTTCCTCCGCAGGGCTCTGCCGGAGGAGATAAGCCTGCAACCTGGAACGATATTGTTGCGGGTCATTCAACATTGCTTATCCACAGAATAGTGTATGAAATCAGCCGATCTAAACATATGTTTTAGCTAATCTAAACCAAGTTCTTAATACATCCTTCCTTCTTCAGGCATTCAGCGTAGCACTTGCGTAAAGCCGAGCGCATGCGATTGATTCTCACCGTCAGCGAGTTGCGAGTCATGTGCTTTCGCTCGGCCAGAGCGAGCCGTGTCTGGGTATTGCCCGAGGTATATTCCGCCAGCAGGTCGTGATCTGCAGTGTCGAGCCCATGCAGGCATTGCTGATAGCACTTGACCTGGACCGGTTCGAGTTCTTCGTTTTGGGCGCCTAAGACCTTGAGTTTGGACCAGTACTCATACTGGTCAAACCAACGTTGGGTTCGCTTCGTCTTACGGTAGTGATTAAGCCAGACATACCGGGCAGTTTCATAGAGAAAGGCGCGGATGTTGGCAATAGATTCGCCTTCCTGCAGGCGCCGGGTGGCAATATCCATGACCTTGTCTGCCAGTTGCTCGCCCTCAACAATTCCTGCGCCCTTGAACTCAAGAAATGCAACCAGCTTTTCCCATTGCAGTTGCAGAAGGTATGCGGCATCTTCGGGCTGCGGGGCGAAAGCGCCCAGAAGCAGGTCATACGCCGAAAACGTCTTCTGCGTCATGGTTGTTGAGGCCTTTCTGCCGAGGGAGAACCCATTCCGTAGACGCCGAACGATGCCCAATAGTAGGGGCTCCGCCAGCGCGGCAGGCTCCGCATTTCACGCTGAGCCTGTGCCAGCGCCCTCGCGGGTGATTCATGAAGGGTGAGCAGATGGCAATACAACCGCGCCATCAGCTCTGCAGTTGCACGGTCGTCTACAACCCATTTACTCGCGATCACCGAGCCGGCTCCGGCATATAGAAAGGATCGCGTCAGGCCGATCACCCCTTCTCCATGAATCTGCAGGCCCGCGCTGGTGCGGCAAGCGCTCAGAGTTACGATCTGACCGGTAAGCTCAAGGCGATCGATCTCATCGCCCGTAAGCAGGTAAGGCACCCTTTCTCCCCGTTCATTGAAACGAGAAAGTACCAGCGCGCCACCGGTACCGAATCGATCGTCTGCTTCGGCGTGGGTTGCAAAGTGAATGTATCGGTAGCGGTTCAGGAAGCCGGATTGAATTGCCTTTTTGGCAAATGCGAACCCGTAAACTTCCGTGTACTGAGTCTTGGGTAAGCTGCCGGTAATTTGCTCGGCTTCCAGGCGCGTGAATACCAGCCTGGAAGGAATGCTGGTCTTGGGTCTCGCCGCTTTCGGTGTCTGGGGTTTTAGACGGGGATCTCCGTTGTCGAGCACTGGATCGGCAAAAACAAGCAACTCCTTCTGATGTGCACGCGAGGGGCGGGATTGGGCGAACGCCAGATAAGATGCCGAGGGGGCCTGCATTACGTCGTAGGAATCAACCATCAGCTTCGCCGGAGAATTGGGATCGGGCAGTAGAACAAATGGCAGCAGATCGAGCGCTCCCTGAGAGACAACGACGACATTGCGCCTGCCCTGCAATTGGGAGGCTGCAGGAACAAGCAACAGATGGCCAAGCTGCCGCAACCGTTCCGTTGATCCGGGCGCTGACCAGGAATTACCAGATCTGCGTAAGGCCAGAGCAACGATTCCGGCAATCCGGTCAACTTCAGGCAGAGAGAAAGCCTGTATTCCCTTATCGGGCGTGACGACAAACGCGCAGGAGCAATACTGGTTCAGAAAATATCCCAGAAGCACCGAATCCGATGGCAATCCATGGTCTGCCAAATCCTGGACCATTCCAGGCCGAAATTGCAATGGATTCATTGATGCCGAACCGGCTGGAAGCTGCAGCAGGGCCAGCTTTCCGGTGAGCGCCTGCGATGTGGCCCGCTCAAACACGTCGAAGGCGCGCACAACAAATCCCTTGCCTGGTTCCTGTTGATCTAACTGCAGCAGGACTCGGGAGAGCAAGCCGTAGTAATCCTGCAGGGTGGCGACATACAACATGCGTTCATCCTCGCCGGCAACTTGCAACTTGACGGTTTCGGCGTCATTGACAAGGGATTCAAGCTGGCTTCTGGCATCTGATAAGCGATGCTCCTCGATTGCCACTCTGGCCAGCAGGAAGCGGCAAAACAGTGTATCCATCCTGTTGCCGGTGGATTGAAAAAATTGCAAGGCTTGCTGCAAAACCTGGGCGGCTTCGCCCGTACGCTCCTGCTGAATCATGAGCACGCCCATGGTAAGAAGCGCGTCAGCATGGCCGTATTCGTCATGCAGTTCGGAAAATTGGTCCAGCGCAGTTTTCATCTGGTCAAGTGCCAGATCATATTGCCGTCTCGCAACCAGAACTGCAGCCAACCTTGAGTTGGCCAGCGCAGTGCCTTCCTGGTAGCCAACGGTCAGGAACAACTTGCGCGCTTGTTCCAATAGGATTGCTGCCCTTTGATAGTTGCTCCTGAAAAATTCCATTCCCCCCAGAGCATAGTAGCTGGTGCCCATGCCGCCTAGGTTGCCGACTTGGCGGTCAAGAGCCAGCACTTTGCGAAAACAAGCCTTCGTCTTCGACTCATCTCCCACGGCAAAGTACACCCAGCCCAATCCGGCCCAGGAAGCACCTTCGCCCTGCACTCGCTTCTGCTGGTGCATCAACGCAATGGATTGGCGGAAATACCGTTCCGCATCGGCAAACAATCCCAGATAGCGCGCCGCCAGTCCCTTGTCATAGAGTGCGACCGCGACTTCGTAGGGATCGTTCAACTTGCGCCAGAGCTCGACATCCTCGGTCAACATTGAGATTGCCTGCCTCATGGATGCTTCCTGCAGGCTGCTGCGTAATGCCTCGGCCTCCGTGCATAATTTTTCAGCACGAATGCGATTTGCATCCTCCGGAAGCGCGGGCCTATAGGCCACCCAGCGGACGTAAATCTTTCCCGCACTGCTGAAAGGCATGCTGGTCGTGAGCTTGACGGCATAAGAGCCAAGTTCAGGAGCGATGAAGGAAATGGCTTCGGGTCCATAAGCGCCATTGGGCCGGTCAACCCATGCGATCTGTTCTCCCGCCGGCGCCACAACCGCTACTTTGACGTCGAATCCAACTTGCTCCACTATGATGCGTGCGAAAAAACCCTTGGAGACGCGGATCATGACCAAACGTTCATCCCCGTGCTTCATTGCGTAACGTAGCGTTTTGCCAGGAACCAAGTCGGCAGGCTTTTCCTGAAACCGCTCTCCCCAAGCACAGAGAGAGAGTAGAAGAAACAGCAGAACGTGCATCCACTGTGGATCAGAACGCATAGCTGGATTGAGGCAAATACCATCCTATCTTCGTTTTCCAAAACTTACGATTAAGAGTTACTAAAGGATTGCTTCTAAAAGCATGAACGACCTTTTAGGGCCGAGATACCGAGGTACCGGTGTTCGATGAACTGATGATCTGGAAAGTGTCGGAGTATTCAACCTTCAGTGTCAGCCTAAAGGTGCCAACGGAAGCCGCCCGTGCCGCGTGGGAAGCCCTTTGCGAAGAGAGGGGTGTAGGTGTGGAAGACTGGTCAACGGTTCGTCTTATTTGCGCCGAGTGCAGCCGGGGCAATCCCGGCCCGCACGATTGTAAGACTGCCGTTCAAGAGCCTGGCGAAAGCACTCTTGGGTTCGCGGCGAAAAGCAAAGCTGAGCTTATGGACCTGCTGCAAACCTGGGCCGTTCAATTTACCGAAGGGGACTATGGCAAGGTCGAGTTATTACTGCCAGCAAAGTAGCTCAAGGTGAGCTAGTGCCCCAATTGCAGGATATGCTGATCCAGAGACAACCTATCGGCGATTCTCCTGTGTTCCAGCGTTACTACTGATGTTCCTGTAGGCTCCTTTCCTTTCAGTAGATTAATTTGAAGCTTGTGAACCTCAATGACGCTCAGTGCACGCCAGTGACAGCCCCGGCAACTCCATCCAGGTGAGTTGCATTGGTAAGAATGATTGGTAAGAATCACCCTGGCATTCGTCTCTGCATGCAGCCCTCATCATGGTTTCAAGCCCCATCCAGAATTTACTCCAGACTTCACCGAATGACAACGGCTCCGCCTTCCTCGCATTCGTCTTTTTGGAAAGTTGAAGAGTTGGCCGGAAGGCAACGGAGAACCTTATTGAAACAGTGATTCTCATAGCCTAAGACATCGCCGTGAAAGGGCGATGCCCTATTAGATCACGTAGTAATTACAAGGCACCGGTCGCTCACTAATGCCCTGTAAGTACCGCTTAGCAACCAAAACGCGAGACATCTCAGTGTATCGTCTGTGTATTGCGCACATAGTCAGCTCACTCTTCCTGAAAAGGCTGGTGGCGGTTCGATTCCGTCCCTGGCCACCATCATCCCCAAGGAGTTACGCGATTTGAGCGAAACTGCTCAGTCCGCTCTCAGTCCGCTTTCGTCCGCTGTATGGCTCAGCATGGCGTTCGGTCAAAAATCTCATCCGCGTCTGATGGAAGTCGCTGACTGGCAGTAATTTAGATCGTTTTGGTGTGCCACTCGTACGCGCCTTTCTTCAAACCCCAAGAACGCGTAGAATCCCAGTTCCTATAAGAGACTGGAGACGATCAATGATCTGGGCTCGCATGCTGGCATACATCACTGGGACAGTAGACCAGGAATTATTGCTGATGAACGAGTATCTGGCCGCAGAGAACCGTATCCTCAGAGCAAAGATCAAAGGCCGGCTGCTGCTCTCTGATTCTGAAAAGACCACATTGGCTGAGATTGGCCACCGTCTGGGGCGGAAAGCCCTGGCCGATGTGGCAGCTTCGGCCAAGCCAGATACCCTGTACCGCTGGTATCGCGAGCTCATCGCCAAGAAGTTCGACGGATCGAGGTTTCGCAAGTCTTTGGGCCGACCTCCCGTTGCTGAGGAAATCGAGCGTCTAGTGGTGCGCATGGCCAGGGAGAATTTGAGTTGGGGATATGACCGAATCGTGGGTGCCATAGCCAATCTTGGCCACAAACTTTCGGATGAGACGGTCGGCAACATCCTCAGGCGGCATGATATCCCGCCCGCTCCCAAGCGGAAGCAGGCCACAAGTTGGAAGGACTTTATTCGCGCTCATATGGCGGTAATGGTGGGAACTGACTTTTTCACGGTGGAAGTGCTCACGCTGAGCGGATTGAAAACGTACTATGTGCTATTTTTCATTCACTTGGAGAGCCGGAGGATCTGTTTGGCCGGGGTCACGCGTCATCCGGATCAGGAGTGGATGGAGCAAATGGCGCGCAATGTCACCATGGAAGACACTGGCATTCTGACCAATTGCAGATATTTGTTGCATGATCGTGACAGCAAGTACTGTCCATTCCTTTCGCCATCTGATCGAAGCGGAAAAGGTGAAGTCCCTAGCTTTGCCACCCAAGAGTCCGAACCTGAATGCCTATGCAGAACGCTGGGTCAGATCAGTCAAAGAGGAGTGCCTTTCGAAACTAATTCTATTTGGCGAGTGTTCCCTCAAACGGGCGTTGCATCACTACGAAATTCACTATCACCAAGAACGCAATCATCAGGGCAAGGGCAACGCGCTGCTCTTCCCTTCACCGATGATGAGCGGGAAGAAGGCAAAGCTCCGATGCCATGAGCGCTTGGGCGGTCTGCTGAAATACTACGAGCGCGAAGCCGCATGATCACGTTTGAATTTCTTGACCAAACGACGTTCGTTACCGTAGGGAGCATCATTGATAATTACGACGATTGATTTCATATGTGTACACTCCTTATCCGAATAAGAACCTGTATGGGCTGCAACACCCGTAAGACTCCTCAGATCCATTTCCAAGCCTCAGAAGGCTGTGCCTATCGGAAACTCCGTTCCGGTTGAAAGCATTGACCTTATGGGTCGGTGCTCTGTAAGCTGGTTTGCATTCCATGTTGAGCATCTTAGGCCTTCTGTTTTCCTTCCTGGGCGATTCGTTGCG